>ONZY01000058.1_pt1 | contig 90806 bp, 76 predicted proteins | sample 1671451 | NCBI WGS metagenome assembly ONZY01 (sample SAMN06348158, study PRJEB24527) | human gut metagenome | biome: human gut; feature: ankylosing spondylitis patient; material: feces | host: Homo sapiens | place: China | collected 2015-10 | reverse complement strand
ACGTAAACAGGCCTAATGCGACATTACGAATGTGATAGTTGCAAAGCCTGCGACTTTAGTCGCGGGTTGTTTACTTTCTCCTCTTAACTGCTTTTCCTATTTGCCATTACTTTGCGGATTGACGATGACAAATTCCTTCTTGGTCGCTTCGATGGCGTGCCAGACTCCCGAAAATCCGGGATGCAGGATGAAGCTCTGCCCGGCAACAAAGCGCTGCGGCTTACCACCGTCTTCGGTAATCTCCGAAACACCCTCCACAATGTGGCAGTACTCCCAATGATCGTCTGCCGTCGTGAAGTGCCATTTGCCTTCGGTACTTTCCCAAAAACCGGATCGAACATCTCCCGTCTTGTCCACTCTTGTCACCTTGAATTCCGGATTTCCTTCAAGGACATCAACACGAGCAAACAAAGGACCGTATGAGAACGGTGTTAGTCCGTCGGCTGTGAAACGCACGATTCTTCCGGCATCACCATTGGCAAGAGCCACCGGTGACTGTCCGGAACATCCGACAAGACAAGTCACAAGCAAGAGACCACAGAACAGCTTTTTCATATCGAAGGAAAATTGACGGAGACTTCCTATTGGGAAGCCCCCTTTAAGGATTGGAAATCATCAGCAATTGAACTGATGGAAAACCTTGGCGATTGCCTGCCAACGGCTATCAAGCTTGATGAACGTGATGTAGTCGTTGTAGTCGGCACCGATGGCATCTTTTTCCATGTCGATTCTCACTACCGCTGTCGTGGGAGTAATGGCAAGCACATCCATGTGCGTTTTGATCTCAGGGGCACTGCCGTTCTGGCGCACAAAGTCATACAGGTTGTCGATGGGGCCGCCAAGCAGAGTTTTGCCTCCGGCAAGCCCGTACATGACGGCTTCCTTGTGGAAAGCTTTGGCTACCGTATCCGCATCGCCCGTCCGCAAGCCTTCGACGTAGTTGCGAGCGGCTTCCAGAACCGCGTTGTAGTCGTCAACAGAAACAACTTTGGCATTGGCACAACAACATTCAGACATTTGGAACTCCTTAAATAATCTGTAGCATTCGCTACACAAATAATTCTATATCATTCGCTAAAGAAATCAAGAGCTTTTGTCCGGATACCAAATGACCGCTGGAAATTCCTCACTGTTATCTTCTCCCAGAACCAAGGGCAGACCACGTTCTTTTGACAGAAATCAGGCGTTGATGACCGCACTGCGCATTTTCTGGAAGCTTGGTTATGAACCGGCGTCTGTAGCCGTTCTGTGCGAGGCTATGGGAATCAAACCGCCCAGTTTCTACGCTGCGTTCAAAAGTAAGGAAGAACTTTTTCTGGAAGCGGTGAATTTTTATGAAGCACGGTACTGGGCCGATGTTCTCAAGAAGTTTGAGGAATCATCAAAGCCCATTGATTTGGCGTTAGCCGAGTTCTTTCAGGAGGCCGCGTCCATTCTTTTGAATCCGGATAATCCAAGCGGCTGCATGGTGGTGCTGGCTGCCGTCAATATTGCGCCCAAGGAAAAGCGCATTGCCGAAGCTGTCAAAAAACTCCGTTCTCAAACTCGTGATTTTTTTGAGAGACGTTTGAAAAAATCGCAGGACGCCGGCGAGATTTCCCCTGAAGCCAACATATCGGCACTTGCCGATGCGTTGAATATCGTGCTGGAGGGCATGTCGATCCAAGCCAAAGACAATATGCCTTTGCAGACCTTAGAGCAGGCCGTGGAGTGCGTCCCCAATATGCTTCGTCCATATCTGAGCTGAAAAAAACACTCTAATCGCTATGATGATGAGCTGGAACTTGACAGCACCGTGACGCACGCATTGCGTGCTGGCGCCCGTCTCCTGGGGGATTTCAACGACTACGCCTCCTGGAAGGTGGGAGCCGCTTACGAACACATCTTTGACGGCGACGCCGAAAGCGCGGTGAATTCCTTCAGTCTCGACGTACCGAGCCTGGAAGGCGACACGGGCGTCTTTGAATTGGGTCTTCGCATCCGTCTTTCGCTCGAGAGCGACTGGGCGGTGGATCTCGGAGCCAAGGGCTATGTGGGCGATCGGGAAGGCGTCACGGGGAATATGACCGTGCGCTACAGCTTCTAAACTGCTGCAAAACAGACACAGGAAGACAAAGTGATGAGTAACAAAGTAATCGGTTTGTCAGTGGCCTTGACTCTGGCAACGCTGATAGTCGGTTGTGCCAACGTGACGACAGGACAGCTTCATGCACCGCTCGAAGTTATGCCGACGGAAGTCTGCATTATTCGCAATCCGCAAGTGACGATTGATGCGGCCATTCCGTCTCTGCAGTCGGCTTTTCAGCGTCGAGGCATCAAATCCACCGTTGTGGATGATGTCGGAGCTTGCAGTTCGGAATACCGTTTGAGTTATGTCATGCGGCGTTCTTGGGACGCGACGACTTATCTCGGACTGGCTGAGCTGAAGCTATACAGAAACAACGCCATTGTTTCGACGGCTAAATATAAGGCTGGGAGCATGACGCTGACAAAGTGGGGCAAGACTGCCGAGCGAATCGACAAAACGGTCGGCAAGCTGCTCGGAGAACCTGACTGAACGTTAGTCGATCGTCCGATTGGAGTCTCTCAAGCGCCGTTTCGCGAAACATGGGCGGCGGCGGGATTTCCTTCAGCAGACTGTTTAGAAGTATTTCGTCCAACGCAGAGCGGCGCCCCAGCGCTCGTTGCCTGCGTCGCCGAGCTCGCCGTCAAGCATCAGTGCAAATTCGTGTCCGGAAGTTGAGTTCCAGCCGAGTTTGCATTGCGCAGCGACGGCGTGGCGGTTGTCGAAGAAATCAACGTGGGTTTCGTCGCGGATTCCGGACCAGGTGTACGTTTCGTCTCCGTCAATGTGAAAGCGATTGCGGTAGGCGAGGCGACCTTCGAAGGAGACATTGCCGGCCGGGGCGGCGCTGTTGCGCGTTTTGAACGCAAGGCCGGCCTCAAGGGCTGCGACGCTCAGAAGCTCGTTGTCGAATTCCTGAGCGACAAGAGAGTCCGATTCACGGATGCTGTCCCGGTTGATGCCGTCCCAACTCAGTTGAGCATAGGGCATCAGCGAGAGCGAAAGCTGTTCGGGTTCGAATTTGCGGCCGATGCCCAAAGAAGCTCCTAAACTGACGGCGTGCGCTGTCGTGTCAAGCCGCTTTGTCGTGCCGAAATCGTTGACGCACCTGGTGCGATCCTCAACGCCGTATCCGAGAAGCGCCTGACCGAAGAGGCGCACTCCGCGTCCGAATTCCCGTACTGCCGAAACGCTCGCGAAAACGCCTTGCGCGTCGCCCTTGTCCGCTCCGGAGAGCTCGACATCGTCATAATAGGCTCCGACTTTCCAGCCCAACGCCCAGTCGCCGAAGCTGCGGTGCGCGCCGGCTGAAAGAATGGTGCGCGTACTTTGGAAGGATTTCGCACCGTCCATGTTGGCCCGCTCGACGACAAGCGAAGCTTCTGGAATGATCTCCGTGGCATATAGATCGGTCATCGGCGAGAGCGCCGAAATTTCCCGCAGGCGCACCGATCGTGACAATGCGGCTGCATCGAATGCCAAATGCGAAGCCGGTTGGGTCGAGTCAAAGGTTTTTGCCAAAGTCGAAGCCGCCAGGAAGCGGTCGCTTTCATCGGCCGCAGCGGTCAGGTTTTCGGAAAGAATGTCCACAGAGCCCGCAAATTCGGCGGCGGTTCCCGAAAGAATGCCGTCGGCTTGGATCACGGCGTCCAGTCTTTGAGCCCGACGCATGGCCTCTTGCGTAAGCGACGCGGAGCGGCCGACAAGTTGCATGCTGTCATGCACACGGTGCAGCGTAAAGTTTCCGTCCGCATCCGTTTCGAATGCAAACGTAATGCCCCCTCCCCAAGAGAGGTTGGCCTGTCTGACCTGCTCAAGGATTTCGGATCCTTCCTTCAAATCCGGGAAAAAGAGTGTCGGACTCAGGCTCATTGAGTGGTCCACGTATTGGCCCGTGCGAATCGTAATGTTCAGAGGGCCGTCGGCATTGTTTTGCGAGCCCAAAAGCTCCAGAGAGGAAGCTTGAGACGAACCGAGAACGCGAATTTGGTCGATGGTGTGCTCGCCGACATCAAGCACTAGAGATGAGCCCGCTTGCAGCTTCAGTTGATCCCGGACGTAGAACGTACCGATTCGAGTCTCGGGGTTAAGGTCGTCGCCGGGCGAGAGCGTGCCGCGCGATGTCAGTCCTCCGACGACACCGCATCCGGCCACAGTCGCCGAAGCATCGGACTGAACTTCACCGTCAATGATGCCGTTGACCACCAGGGTGGCGCCGTTGATGACGTCGGTCGAGCCGCTGTAGGAGGCGTGTCCGGTCATCACGAGAGTGCCGGCGGAAGAAACAACGCCGTTCTCGCCGAGTGTCCCGGAAACAACAAGCGAAACCGGAAGATCGGCATTGTCCGGCTCTTGGGTCTGAGCGCTTGAGCCTTCGTAAGGTCGGCCGTTTGCAATGGCTTCGTTGTAGGCCTTTAGCTCTTCTTCAGTGGTGATATGCAGCGTCGGATTCCAACGGACTTCGTCAATGTCGTTGGTAAAGTAACTTACGCCGTTACCCGCAAGATTGAGCGTGTAGGCAATTTGCTCCTTTCCGTTGAGTCCCGTTTCGACGGGAAGTTGCCAAGTGTTGTTCGCGGAGTCCCAGCGTGCCATGCGATTGACATTGAGTTCGGCAATGCCGCCGACGGCGCTTGCCGCGTCAAGAAGTCCCGCACCGATGGCGTACTCGACAATGACGCAATGCTCTTTGAAATATGTCTTCCACTCTTCGTAGGCCTTATAGACAGCTTGCCTGTAGGCTTCCGGGTCCATGTCCCAATCGGCGTCTTCGAGTGTGCGTTCAAGCCAGTCGCCGGCAGCGCGTTCGGCGGCCTGTTCCTTGAGCGCATCAATGTCGGCTGTTGCTTCGCCGGCGCTTCCCCAAAAGACAATGGCTGCTGATTCCTGATAGACGTTGGTTTCGTATTCGCCGGTTTCAATCGAATAGCCGGGGGAGGCGACGGAAAAATACAGTCTGCCGCCGAACTGCCAATGGTAATCGGCATTTTCGTGCGTTGGATCCGTTTGGGAACTCCCCGGATGAATCGAAATGACATCGAATTGACCGTCGCGCGGTTTTTGAGCGGTTGAGAGTACCGTGTCGGCCAATTGAGAAGCGCTCATCCATGGAAAAGCCTGTTGTACGAGCGCAAGCGTGCCGCTTACATGCGGCGCGGCCATGGAGGTGCCGGTCATCTGCACAGTTCCGTTGCCGCTGCCCGCTTGGGCGCTCACAATATCGGTCCCCGGTGCGGCGATGGTCCACAACGAGGCAAAAAGCCCTTGGTTGGAGGCTTCTACGACACCGGAATTGCCGTGGATGAAGTGGCCTTCTTCAAACAGATGGTCGGATTCGATGTTGACGACGTTGATGAAATGCCCGGCCTTTGCCGGATCGCGCATCTGCTGCAGCAACGGGTCGGCCGGAGCCAGCCCGCCCTGATTGCCCGCAGCAAAAACGAGCAGTTTGTCTTTTTCAACGGCTGACGTGAATATATTGTTGAAGGCTTGCGTCACGTCCTGCACATCTCGGTATTCGTACAAACCTCGCACCCAGCCCCAGGAGTTGCTGTATATCTTGACTTCCGAGTGTGTCTCGAACGCTTGCTGGTAGAGCTCGACCGCCTCATCGACAACGCTCGGTCCGCGAAGCGTTGAGGAAAGCAACAGCAGCGAAACGTCCTTGGCAACGCCGTAGTTGACGGATGCGTTGCCCGAGGCGATACCTGCCACATGCGTGCCGTGACTTTGCTGAGATTCGTTAAGGCCGGTGCCGACTGTTTCAAGGTACTGATCGCTGTAAAGCTTGATGATGTCTTTGCCTTCAAACGCTTGATGCGAGGTATCAAACCCGGAATCCATGATGCCGATGCGAACGCCCGCTCCGGTAAAGCCCTGCGCATAGGCTCCGGCGGCACGAATAGCGTCCAGATTGGGATTGCCTGTGGGTTCGGCGCAGACCGACAGCGGGCCCAGGACGGCGCATACCGCCATAAAGACGCAAGTGTGTTTGAGAGTCAAATGAGGCATGACGCACCTAGCCAGACAACCGAGACGAGAATAAAACGCCTTTCGAATCAAGCTCAAAGTATGTCAAAGAAATGTCGTCTCGAATAGATTGTTCGCTCGAATGTTTAGCCTCGGCGATTATGCGAAGGAAAGCGCCAAGATAACCGGTCGTCGTTGGAATCGAAAGAAGCGATGCGCCGGACTGAACTCATGAAGAAAACCGTGGGTGCTCAGATTGAAGAAATGTCTAAAGGCGTGCGGTAGATTTGGCGTTTTTTGATAAACGGTACGATCCTTGAGTTTTTCGATTTGAGCAGGAGCCAGACTGCTGATTAATGGGAAAGGCGAGCAATGTTTCACAGGTCTTACTCGAGTCGCTGACAAAGCGATAATCTTCAATATAACAAAAAGCCTCGCCCGAACTCGTCAAACGGCGGGCGAGGCCTTTCCGGAATCTCAGGATGTCCTCATAGGGAAATTTTTTGTCGATCCGAACAGCAGGGATTGTCCGATGTGATCCAGAGAGACTTTTCGTTGAGATCCATTGCCATGGCATAGACCGTACACAGGCGCTTTCCTTCCGGATCGGCAAGATCCTCATGGCTGCAGACGGAATCAGGGAAGTTTGCGTGGTCCGAGAGATACTCGAACACTTTTTCGACGGTGTACCGGCTCTTAAATGCCCTGCACAATCTCTGCAGACGATTCAATCGTACAAATGTATCTGTTAGGTCGCGTTTAAACGTATCCGCGCCCCGAAGAATCGGAGACAGATAGTGATTGGTGTGACAAAGCGGTTCACTGATCGGCATTAGAACATCAAAATTTTCCGGCGTGAATTCCACGCTCATCAGAAAGCCCGATGCAGAACCCAGAACAAAACAACCGGATCCGGCACGCTGTGGCTTGGCAATCTGGTCAAGGGCATTGCTGATGGTGTCCTGTCCAAGAATCTTGCGATACATGATGTGCAGCGGAACTCCGATGGTACCGTGACCGACACTCAGAGCATTCAGGCAGACACCAATGCCATGAGCGTTCAGTCCCTTGCCGCCGATCATGCCGGCTTCCGCACAGATAATGGCGTCCGGCTCTGTCGGCGATTTCACCTTGAGAACAACAGCGGCAGCACGGGATCCTGCCAACCAGTCCCAGGTTTGTCCGAGCAGCGTATGACCGTTTTCTGTCAATTCTGGAAGCACACCGAAGGCCGAACATCCATCGGGTTGAGCAAACAAAACTTCGCTGCGGCAGTTGATCGTAAGGATGTCCTCATAGGAAATTCCGCAAGCCTGTGCAATGGCACGCATCTCTTCAATGGCCCAGGGCAGATAGTCCCGGATGCAAGGCTCAAAACTTTTGGCAACAACCCTGGCCTTTTCCCATGAAACACCGTAGGCCTGAAACAGCGACGTATAGAAGTCAATGTTGATGCGGATCTTTTCGCTTGCGGCTTCTCCGTATTGCCGGCCGCGCTCTGCAGCCGTACCCGACAGCGTGATCAGAGGGAAATGAGTCATGACTTGCTCCTCAATCTAGATGGATTTGACTTGAAGCATTCTATGGTGCTCAACCATCCTGTCAATAGTTGTTGTCATATTGATGTGACAACTATAGACATAGAAAGAGGTCGCTTCGTAGACTCGAGACGTATCGAATAACGTAGAAAAGGAGTGGCCAAATGGTGACAGCAGATCAAAACGCCCTGTGCGAAAAAATTGCTGCGCTGGCTGACAGTATGCAGCCTGAGCTCTTGAAGTTTCTTGAAAAAGCCGTCAATCAGGATAGCGGCAGCTACGACACAGAAGACGTCAATGCGTTCGGCGTTTTTCTGACTGATGCCTGCCGCAAACTTGGTGCAGATGTCCTCGTGCATGATTCTTCAGTACACGGTAATCCAATTGCCTGTGCTTTCAATTGCAAAACTGATGATGACACGCGCCGTGTGCTGATGATCTGTCACCGCGATACGGTGTTTGAGCACGGCACCGCCAAAGCCCGTCCCTTTACCGTCAAAGAGGGCCTTTGCCACGGTCCGGGCTGCGCTGACATGAAAGGCGGCATTACGATCGGCATTCACGCTGTGAAGCTGCTGAAGTCACTTGCTGATTTTGCAGGTGATGTGCCGCTGGAAATCGTTTTTTCCTCGGACGAAGAAATCGGCTCGGAAGCATCGGCTCAATTCATTACCTCGCGTTGCAGAAAAGCAAAGGCAGCCTTTTTCCTTGAACCGGCTCGCCCCGGTGGGGAACTCGTTACGGGCCGGGATGGCGGAGATCTTCTCACACTGGAAGCTTTTGGTCATTCAGCACACGCAGGTAACTCCTTTGCCGAGGGTATCTCTGCGATTTACGGTATCGCCGAAGTGATTTCGGAGTTCGCAAAACTTTCCGATGACGCAGCCGGCTATAGCTGCAATGTTGGAACAATAGAAGGCGGAACCGGCGCCATCATCGTTCCGGATTATGCAGTTGCACGTATTTACACGCGCTTTTCCACGCTCGAGCAACGTGAGTATCTCCTAAAAAACTTCACCGAAATCTGTGACCGTCACAGTCACGACGGTCTCAAGGTAACGATCAGTAAACCGGTGGGCTTCCTGCCCTTTATTCCTAACGATGCCAACCGAGCACTTTTTGATCTGGTGCACGAGGCGGGGACCAACTACGGACTTGATATCAAAGGCATTTGCGTGCGCGGAGCAGCTGACGCCGGCATTGCTTCCTGCGAGGGTGTTCCCACGATCTGCGGCATGGGCATAGTGGGCGGCAATCTTCATACCGACCGGGAGTATGCCGTGGCGTCGTCTCTTTCCGAACGACTGAAGGTTCTTGCAACAGCTCTTGTGTTTGCAAACGAACGGTTTGACTGACATGCCCTCCCTAAACAATCCAAGGAGAAAACAATGACAACACAAATGATCGTGGCGCAATGCCTGATGGCTGTTGTGCTGCTATTGATGATTACGGGCAAAACGCCACTGTACCTGACTGCAATTCTCGGCTCCACCGTGGTTGCGCTCGGTGCCGGATTTCCGATTACAGGCAAGGAAGGTGTGACACTTACCAAACTTGTGAGTTCGGGGCTCATTGGTGTGATTGCCGATATGACAGGCGTGTTGCTCTTTATCGGTGTTCTGGAAGCCACCGGATACCTCGCAGCCATTGTGCGCTGGGTTATCCGTGTTGGAACACGGTTTGGCGGCGCCCCGGGTGTCATTGCAGCAGGCGCCGTTTCAAGCGGCATTATTGGCATGCTCACCGGTTATGCTCCTCCGATCGTCACGGGTGCCATCGCCTGCCCTGCAGCTGTCAAAATGGGTATGGATCCTAACCGCGCAGCTGGCTCTCAGGGCCACGCCGGAATTCTTGGCAATTTTGGTGGCTTTACCCATCCGACGCAGGTGGCACTGATCGGTACGGCAGGCATTGGCTTCGGTCTCATTAACGTTGCCGGTGTGATAACTGCGCTTACGGTGATCGGCGCAGCATTTGTGCGTAACTATTTCAAGATGAAGAGGGAAGGCAAGCTTCTTTCTCCCGAAGAGGCTGAAAAAATTCTTGCTCAGACGGAGGAAGCAGACAACAGGAAAATTTCCGCCGGGAAAGCCTTTATCCCGTTCCTGCTGCTGATGATTGGCTTTGCAGTGGGCTTCCCGGTCTTTATCGTCGGTATTGCCTGCGGTGCTCTGACCATCGTGATGGCACGAATCTCCGCAACTCAAGGCGAACAGTTCATGCTCGACGGTCTAAAGCGCATGTCCATTCCGTTGGTTGCCACAATTGGTTTCGTTTTCATGGGTTCCGTGATTCAGGCAATCGGCATGACCCAGACCATCAATTTGATTCTCAAGCCTTTCCTTGATATTTCACCGATTCTGGTAATGGTCCTTGTCTCGTGCTTTGCCGGAACTGTGACACAGTCTTATTCGGCCTCAGGTGCTCTGACGATCCCTTTGATGCCCGTTGTGATTGCCGCCGGTGCCTCTCCGCTTGCGGCCTGCATCGCGGCCTGCGGTCCTGCGGCTATTTTCCAGCACTTCCTTACGGGCGGTCCGGTTGCCAATCTTCCCACTCTGATCCCCGTGACACCGGGTTCCAACCTAAAGGATGCGAACCTTTTCCAGCGACCGAATCATCTCTGTGGCCTAGCAATGTGCACAGTGCTTGCGTTCATTGCGAACATGTTCTGATTGAAAGTCATGAACTCAACTGATCAGTAATTCGGCGGGGCGGCGTTGCAACTCTTGAGCAGCGCCGCTCTTTCGTTTATCGTGGGAGATCTTCTGTGAAATTCTCGGGACGACTCAACGATATGCTCGGTAGCGGACAGCGAACACTCGGCACCCAGGTCTTTGACGATCTTTTTTCCAAAATCACAACGCGCCAGTGGAGAGAAGGCGAGAAACTACCTTCAGAAACAGATCTTGCCCGTCACTACAACGTTTCAAGACCTGTCATCCGGGCAGCTATTCAGGAACTCCGTGCTCAGGGTTTTGTCACGACAACCAAAGGTCTGGGCACTTTTGTCAAGCGTTGCAATTACGACCAGGTTTCTTCTATTCGGCTTTCCCAAATCAATGACCTTGAAGATATGGTGCGCTGCTATGAATATCGAATTGCTTTGGAAGGAAAAATGGCATACTGGGCAGCCTTGCGCTGCAATGCAGCCGACCGGATTGAACTTCAGCGGGCGTTTGATGCAACAGAAGCAGCGTACGAGAAGAGCGAGAGGTTGGCGCTCGATACCGATTTTGTTTTTCATCTGACGATTGCCGAAGCAACTCACAACCGATTCTTTCCTCAGGCAATGCAAATTGTGCGTCTTCAGGCAGGGCAAGGGATGGAAAAGGTCTCTGAGTACTTCGTCGGCAATAAAGCGCGACATAGCTCAATTAAAAGTGTGGAGCACAGCCTGATCCTTGAGGGCATACTGCGAGGCGATGGCGAAATGGCCGAAGCGGCAATGGTGCTACATTTGACGCGTTCGATGAAGTGGCTCTGTGCTGACGAAAAAAACTGTTAATACCTGTTGGCATCTTGTCTTATCAAACGTCAAAGATTTTGCACTCAGAATCTATAAACCTTCCCGCAAATGAAGGTTCTTTTGGGCAATGCATGCTAAAAACGGTCTGTCGAAGATTCCCATTCGGCAGACCGTTTTTACCGTTCGCAAATAAACGCTTATCTCATGCTTGGAAGATAAGCAAACGCCACTTCCGTTTTGAGCGGATGCCGTTCAAGGACTTCCTTGAGCAAAACGGGATCAACGGCGCCGGTGGCGTCCGAAAGCATGACAACGACTTTGTTGCCTTCGCGGTAGGCCTTGACCGCATGCACGATGAATTGAGCCAGAGCCGCAACCGGATCAATGGGCTTCAGAGTGGGTTCGAGAAGCGGTAATGTTTTGGCGTCGGGCCGCGGGCAACAAACAAATAACCCCTCGTGAGAGTGTTCGGTGCTGCAAGCCCGTGCACAGGCAAACGCGTCGGCTTCGGTGCGCACTGTTGTTTGCGCCGTTGCCTGAGTCCGGATCAGAGCATGAGAAACCCGATTGTCGCCTTTCATCATCGTCACGCGCATGAGACGATTGGCTGAACCTTTGCGGTTCTGGCTCAGTGCTTCCACGAGACCGTGTTGGCCCAAGCGCATCGGCGTCACATCAACAAAAAGCGTTCGGCAGTCGGTCTTTGAGGTTGAATTGACTTGACGATAGGCACGCACGCAAGAAAGTGTCGCGACGAAATGACGGGCGAGCGAGGCCTTGAGACCGTGAACTTCGGCGCGCGAAAGCGTTTGCATGAAGATGCTGGTGATGCGTCCGAGACCGCAGGCGCGCTCAAGCATCCGAAACCGATCGACGCGGGCATTGCCCAGAATGCGCATGGCAACGGAAAGGCTTTCGAGCGTCAGCGGTTCGTGCGCACGAAGCACGCAACTTTGAATGCGATCAATGAGGGCTCTGGGCAAACCGCCGTCAACGCCGTCAAAAACGGTGGCGGCGGTTCTAAGGTCGCAGATTTGCTGAATGTTCCAGCGCATGCGTGCGGCCTGACGGTGCTGGGATAACTCAGGCAGCGGAGCGCAAACGAAGTTTTTATCCTTTGGTTTGTGCATCGGTTTTTCCACAATTGATTTAAAAGTACAAAAAAACTCAAACTCACGAATAACTCCTTTTGTTGAATTGAATAACAAAAGGCAGAGTCGGGTATCGATATCAGGCAAAAATGCTTGCTATCGCTTTGCATCGCTTTTGAATCCAAAAGCGAAGTGCGCAATCTAAGGGAAATCCTGTAGTTTGTAAAGAGCGAAGAGAAAAATATTTTTTTGTGCTCAGGATTGAATTTTGACCGGGGACGTGCTAATGATCATTGCGTGAAAAGGCCTGCGGGACGGACAAAGCAGCGAGATTTGACAGAAGGCAAAAAGTTGGCGATGTGTTCGTTTTTGTTCGGTTTGAAACGAACAAAAACGAACAGTAAAGAGGGACTTGAATTTATTTTAAGGATATAAGGTTGCAAAAAGCCTTGCCTTTCTTTTTTATTAAATAAAAGGCAATTTTTTCCAAAAATATCTTGATTGTTTGTGTAAGAAATCAAATTTAGGTGACGATATTGCGGCGCTCAATTTGTATTACACATTCGAAGAGGCCGCTTGAGATTCGCCCGAGTCAAACCTTTCGAAAAACACAAAGTCGGCAAGACTACCAGGACCGGGCGCATGCTGCGACGGATTTCTTAAAAATCTGACGTTTTCATTGGAAATTTTCTCTCGAGGACGTCGCGTCGAATTGCCGATGGGGCGCGGGATTTACGGCGATGACGCCTACGACGGAGTCTCGGACGATCAGACGGAAAACTTTTCCGTTTTTGTTTTTCGTCGCCCTCAAATTGTCTTGACGCCCGAAAGATGCGTGTGAACAATTCGCCGCCGTGCCGAACGCCAGGCGTTTGCTCCGTCGTTCGGCCGAAGTCGAAGAAAAACCGAAGGTTCGTCTCAAAGGTGAGTCGGCGGTTTTTCCATGTAAAACCCATCCGAGGAGACGTTGCATGTTCAACTCAATGTCGGACGAAGCGCGCTTAAAGGCTTTTAAGTGGTGCTTTGTGACGGTTTTGGCCGTCTGGGCTTTGCTTTTGACCGTTGATCCTGTGCACGCCGCCGCCACGGGCGGCTCGGAGTTCAAGTCCTTGTATGAGCTTGTCTCCGGTTGGGCGAGAGGTTATCTGGGCAGAACCATTGCGGTGGTTTTTCTGCTCGTGGGCCTCGGCACGGGACTTATTCGCGGATCCGTTATTGCGGCGGTGACGGCGCTCGGTGCGGCAGTGGCATTGTTGATGCTGCCCACGATCGTCGATTCGCTCTTTAACGGCGCCGGTATTTAAGCAAAGCGCCGAGTGCGAAAGGCGGCCGACGGCTTTCATGCCGCGGACACTTTTCGCACTCCGCCGAGCAACCCTTTTTTTTCGGAGAGACATTCAATGCAACCGGTCCTTGTGCCGAAAACGCTCGACGCGCGCTCGCGTCTTCTTTTTTGGGAGAGCGACTACGTGATCGTGGCCTTGGGCGGCTTTGTGGCCGGTCTGCTTGTGTCGGGACTCATCGCAGGATTGATCGGCGCCGTGCTCTTTGCTTGGGGTTGGCAAAAAGCCCGAGGCGGGGGTTCAACGGCGCAGGCCGTGGCGTTGGCGTACTGGCATCTGCCGGCGGACTTTTTCCTGCGCGTGCCGCAAAGCGCCAGACGTCACTTTATCGGGTAAGTCTCCGAGGCCATTGACAGAAATCGAACTCTCGACGCCGTTGATGCGTCATAAACATTCATTAAAGCGTACGCCATGCAGCGAATCATTCAGACCGTTTCGGCCGAAGCCGCCGCCCATTTGCAGATCCGACGTTCCATCGTGGCCGCGTTGGGCGTGAGTCTGATCACGAATGCCGCTCTGGCGCTCACGTTGCTCACCAAAACCGACAACAGCCGCACGGTGGTTTTGTCCCCGGCGGCCACCCAAACATTCATCGCCACGAACGATGCCGTGAGTCCTAATCTGCTGGAATCCTTTGCGGCACAGTCGGCGTCGATTCTTCTGAATATGACGCCTGCAACAGCCGCTGCCAACGCCGAAATCTTTCTTAAAAACGTGGAGCCGCAAGCTTATGCGGCAATGGCTGGCAACGTGCGTCGCGGCGCTTCCGAACTCGTGCGCAACTATGCCTCAAGCGTTTTTTACCCCCATGCCTCTGCCGTGGACGAGACTGCCAAAAGTGTATGTCTGAGCGGCGAACGGCGCATGATGATTGCGAGTGCTGTGACCGAAACCAGCGATATAACAGTCTGTATGCGACATGTTGTAACGGCTGGACGCCTGCAGATTTCTCAACTCACCATCCGCAAAACGGAAAGCACGGATCTGGCTGTTGAGCTTGCAAACTTTACCGGCCCGGCTCGATCAATTGCTGACGCACAAGCCGAGTCTGTCGACTGAATTTCCTGAAATTCAATAAACCGATAAGGCTTTGCCCGCTGTGGCAAAGCTTCGGGGATTGTTGTTGCTTTCGTTTCCTTAACAGATTACAAATAACACGTTAAACCAATGAGACGTTTTCCTTTAAAGACCGTTTTGGCCGGTCTCGTAACAGCTGCGGGACTCATCGCAAACGGCGCACAAGCCGCAGACCCGGTCACACATCCTCTCTCGCGCGATCACGTCAATCTGGTGCGCGTCCAGGGGCAGAAGATCACCGATGTGGTTTACGACACGCACGCTCTGGAAGTCTCGGCCGACAAGGAGCGCGGCATTGTCTTTATCAAAGTGAAGACGGCGTGGCTGGCGTCGGGAGTCGGGGAGGTCACTTCGGCATTCTTTAACACCGAAAGTGAAAACTTTTCCGTGCAGTTTTTCGTGAGTGCCGTTCCGTCGCAAACCGTGGATTTGATTCCGCAGACCTCGGTGACGGGGGCGGTCGATGATCGGCAGACGCGCATCGCGTTGGCCGCGCCGTTGTTAAAGCTTGAGTCGGGCGACTTTGTGAGCGATCTCAAAACCCTGGTGCAAAAGAGTGTCACGGGGCATGTGCCTGATGAGACGCTACCCGTGGGGTCACTTGCTTCGCGCGAGGACGATCGGCGCTTTGCCCGTTTGCCCGCGCCCGAAGGCGCCGTGTACTGGGAGGGTTTTAAGGTTCGCGAAACGCAGGCGTTTTTGTCGGCCGACAAACTCACCGAAACGCTTTTGTTTACGCGTGTCTCTGTCAAGGCGGGAGTACCGGACGCGGCGCGTTTGGCGAGAATCATCGGCGGCGTGCTTGCCGTGGCGCAGGAAGTGCAGGGCACGGGTGATCGACTTCAAACGGAAATCACCGTGATTCGTTCGCGTGAAGCGGCGACCCGCGGCGGAGACGTTTTTGAAAGTGCGCTGGTTGCCTTATCGGGCGCTGTTTCCACATCGAAACGGGAGAGCAAGCGTCCATGAGTCAAGAGCCGATTGATTTTGAGGCCGAACGCCGTCGCGCAGCCAAAGAACTGGGACTGCCGTACTCCGATTTGGACGATCCTGTCCATTGGCAGAGAAACATGCAGACGCAAGAGGCAAAAAAAGAGCTTGCCGAGATGCTCTCAGAGAACGACACGAAGACGCAGAGCCGCGAACCACTCAAAGACGAGTCGACGTATGCCTCGTCCAACTCGATTTACACCCAGGGTCGTACTGCGCAGGAAGAACCCGAACACACAGCAGGCGTTGCCATGAATCGCGAGCACACCAAGCTTTCTTGGAAGTTGCGTGCCGACTCGTTCGTCAACAAGGTGAAGAGTTTTGCCGCCAGCCGCCGTGAACGCTCGCAAGCGGGCGGGGTGGCGGCGCAGCAAAAGGAGAAGTCGCGTCAGATACAGACGGCCGCGGTGGGTCTTACGACAGTTGCGGCGGTGGTGGCGGGCACCATGATGCTTGCCGGAGACGAACGCGGGGTTCGAACGGAGCCGGTGCGTGTGTACAAAAGCGACTTTCGTCTTGAGCCTGAGGCGTTGGACAAGCAAAGCTACCAAAAGATGTACGACGAAAAGCTCGCGGGCGTCACTGAACGTCTTCAGACGATGGAAGAGCTTGCCGCGCGTCTTCAAAAGGAATTGGCCGCGCAACAGGAAAAAAAGGGAACGCAAAGTGCGGCATCCGAACCCAACACCGCGGTGCCCGTGAATCAATTGCCCGATTTCTCGCCGCAGAGCCGTGCTGCCATTGAAGCGGGGACGCTTTCGGGGGCGATGAACACATCGCCGCCGGCCACTTTCGACGGCCCGCGCCTCAAGCGACTGGCTGTGACCGATCCGATCAAAGATTTTGAAGCGATCCGGACGGCCGCGCGCGAACGATACACCAAGCGCTCGGCGGCTTCGATCGATTCGCCCATTGCCGCAAACCGCGCCCGCAACGAAGCGGCCGGCACCTATTTGCCCGCGGGCAGCTTCGCTCGAGCCGTGGTGCTGGCGGGCGCCACGGTCTCCACAGGCGGGACGGCCTCATCGAACCCCGTGCCGATGCTCTTGGAAGTCAAGGATCTCGCCAAATTGCCCAACGATTTTCGGGCCAACGTCAAGGCCTGTTTTGTCACGGCCAATGCCACGGGAGATCTTTCAAGCGAACGCGTCTGGATCCGATTGGAGCGTTTGAGCTGCATGACGACAAGCGGCAAGGCGCTTGATGCGCGCATTCAAGGCTATGTCACGGGCGACGACGGAAAGACAGGCGTGCGTGCGCGACTGGTGACGCGCAGCGGCCAGGCGATTGCGAGCGCACTTCTGACCGGTTCCATCTCGGGACTTGGCAAAGCCGTGTCGCTCTCGGCACAGGATACGACGACCTATACGTCGGGCGCCGTCGGCACCACCGTGAGCGATTCGTTTCGCGCGGGGTTGGGCGAGGGGCTTGAGAGTGCGCTCGATCGTATTGCCGACTACTACATCCGACTGGCCGACAAGATTTTCCCGTGTCTGGAAATCGACTCCGGCCGCAAGGTGGATCTGATTCTCTCGCAGGGCCTCACGATCGCGGTGGACGAAACCGCGCCGTCGGAAACATCGGGCGGCGCCATGCCGTTGACGTCTTCAGAAGGCCCCGCTGTCAACAGTTCCGAACTCTTTGGCGAACGTATGAAAGCCGCCAGCGAGCGCTACGACTAATGATCGAAAGAAACAAGAGATGAACCAGACAAAACACAAACGATACGCAGGTCGCGCTGCGCTTTTTCTGATGCCTTGGGTGCTTGCGGGCTGCGCGGGCAACATCACCGGACTCGTGGGTGCACAGGAAGACTTCGGGTGTCCGGCTTCGGGCGGCGTCAACTGCACGACCGTTTCTGCCACTTACGAAAGAGAACATGCCTCGGAAACCGAATCGCGCAAGCCGACGCTCACGGGCCCCAACTCGAATGCTGCTCTCACAAACCAACCGCCAGAGCCCGCAGATGACGAGCGCATTGCCGTGACGGCACAGGTGACCGAGGTTTCTGTCAAATATAACGCTCGCGCAGTAACGCGTACCGAATTGACTTCGCGCGCGCCCGAACGTTTGGTGATGCTCTGGATTTTGCCGTGGGTGGATACCGCAGGAGACCTGCACTCCGACTCGCGCGTCTGGATGCGTGTGCGTGATGCTGCCTGGAAGATTGAATCCGTGCGTACGCGCGCCATGCAGTCGGCTCCGGAGACAGCGCCGTGACGGTTGAAAAGAGCGGACACGCCGGTCTTTGGCAGGGCGTGGTCAATCTCGCCGAAAAGCTTCGTGACGCGGTGCTTTTAAAGAGCAACGTCACGGGGCTTACAGGACCACAGAGGCGAGGCTCGGGCATTCCCGTGGTCGATCGCTTCAGTCACGTGCTAAGCGTCTTGTACTACGCGCAGGATTCGGGCGTCTTTTTCATGAACGACGGCGGACAGACCGCAGTCTCGAGCCTCGGGCGAGTGTTTGAGCTCACGCCCGCGCTTTACGCCGACACGGCGCTGGCTGAAGGTCTGGAGCGCATCATTTCGAGCGAAATGCCCGGTCAGACGGTCTATTCGGTTTCGCTTTTTGCAAGCGCCGCCGCAGTGCGTGAAACGCTCACCGAATACGTGGAAAGTCGCTCGCAGGCCGTTCGGCTGCCCGAACAGGCCGCTGGCGTTCTCAAAGAAATGGCCGTGCGCCGCGCCCGCATGCTCGATGAAAGGACCCGGAGTCTTGCCTTTGAAACGCACACGCCCGTGCGGCACTTTCGCGTTTGGCTTTCGGTCGTGTGTTCGCCCGGAGAAGCCGAACTGCTGCACATCCTTGAAGGAAAGAGCTCGCAGGCGCTCACGCACTTTCTGAGGGCTTCGCAAGGCATCGAAGTGGCGCTCAAGCAGTTCGGGCTTTTTGCTTACGCTTGGGACGACGTCGACTGGATGGAGACGGTGCGCGAAATTCTCAATCCTCAAAAGGCAGCGGCTGGAGAGCTCCCTGAAACCAGTCTCAGGGGACACGGTGCGCGTCAAAACCGACTTGAAGAAACCGTGCGTCCGGACGTTCTGCGTACTGCGGCGGTTTTCCCCGACACGACCATCGACATTGCCCGCAGCGGCATGGTGTTTGCTTCGCCCGCGCCGGGCAAGGGCAGCTTTGCGCAAACCGAAAGCAGACGCTCGGTCAGTCATGCCGAAAACGCTGTCGAAGCGGTAGGCTTGGCTGTGACGGGACTGCCCGCGCAAACGCATTTGTCACGCATGCGTCGCATCCTCGGAGCGGCCACCGCCACACGAGCCCGCATCAATACGCCCTTTTTGTGGACGACAAGCGTGCAGCCCACGGCAATTTCGCAGGACCGTTCGATGGTGGCGATGAAGCACGCGCGCGTGCGGCAGCTTGTAAACACCGAAATCGGACAGTTTCTCACAGATCTTGCTGAGCGCGGACGTGACCTGGAAGCGGCGCTCAAAGCCTGCGAAGACGGTCGCGGATTGGCGCGCATCGCGCAGACGATGATTGTGTATGCCTCGCCCGGCAAGGGTGTGGCGGCAGCGCACAACGCTGCCAACGTGCTTGCGGGCGCGGGCTTTCAGGCGCAGATCGATTTGGGTCTGCAGGTGATGGATTTGATGCAAAGCCTGCCGTTGGAAGCCGGAACCGCGCTTATGCGCGACATCAAGACGGCCGGCCGGGCCTACACGGTGACGCGCCAGGCCGCCGGCCACATGCTGCCCGTGACGGGAGACTTTCGAGGAAGTCCCGCCAGAGTTTCGGAAACCAAACGCAAACCGATGCTGATGCTTGTGTCGCGCAGCGGCGAACTTATGCCCGTCGACATCTTTGCCAATCGCAACGGTAACTACAACGCGGTGGTGGCGGGGACGTCGGGCTCGGGCAAGTCGGTATTGACGCAGGAAATCGTCACGTCGGTTCTGGCCACGGGAGGCCGCGTTTGGGTCTTTGACATCGGCAAGAGCTACGAGACGTGTGTGGATCTAGCGCAGGGGCAATTCATTGACTTTGAGCGGCAGGACCGGGAGAAATCCGATCGGCTTTGCCTCAATCCGTTGGACATGATGGGCGAGGATCCGGCTGAAACGTTGGATGAGGTGGCGCAGATCATCGCCGCGATGGCCAACGGCAACGCGCCGATGGAAATGACCGCCATGGAACTCGTCAAGGTCAATATTGCGGCCGTGGTGCAAAAAGCGCGCGAACAAAACCGTACGCCGCAGTTGACTGATCTTGTGGTGCAGCTGATGGCCACACGTGATCCGGCCCTGCACGATGTGGCGGTGCGCTTGTCGCCCTTTGCAGCGGGAGGCCGCTTTGCCGCCTGGTTTGAAGGCAAGGCCAACGTCAATTTTGAAGCCGCGCTCGTGGTGCTCGAAATGGAGGCGCTCGCAAACAAACCGGTGCTTCAAAGCGCGGTGCTGTTGATTTGCATCATGCGCATCCTGCAGGAAATCCGAAACAGGCCGCGCAGTGAAAAGAAACTCATCGTGATTGACGAGGCCTGGCGATTGCTGTCGGGCGAATCGGGCGCCTTCATCGAATGGGCCTGCCGCACGCTGCGCAAGTACGGCGCGGGGATCGTGTGCATTTCGCAGTCGATGGAAGACTTTCGGATGTCGGGCACGGCTCGAGCGGTGAGAGCCAACGCCGACAGCGTCTTTCTCTTTCGTCAGAAAAACGAAGGGATTGCGGCGTTTACCACTGATCCGGCACTGCAAAGGACATTATCGGGTCTCACCACCGTCTCGGAAACCTACTCCGAAGTATGGGCTCGCGTGGGCGACGCACCGGGCGTGGTCGGGCGCCTCATTTTGGATCCCTTCTCCATGACGGCGTTTTCGACGCGTGCCGAAGTGTTTGACGCGGTGCGCCGAGAAAAGGCCAAGGGCAAAAGCGCCGTGCAGGCCATTGCCGCTGTGGCGTACGGCGGTGCGGACAAGGAGGCCGCGCGATGACGGACGGCGCAAAACCGGCCACGCGAAAAAGCCTGGCCAAAGAAGAGGCGCTCAAAAGCTTTTCGGTTGTAGCGGACGGTTGGGCAGGAGCAGAGCAAAACGAAGATGAGACGGCAGTCCCTGTCGTGCGAATGCCCGAGACCAAGCCCGCCAAGGCCGAGCTCCTGACACCCTCACAAAAGCGTCAGATCTGGGAGAAGTCGCGCTACGAGGCGCTGCGGCAGCAGCCCGATGCGATGGCGTTTCACGAAGAGGCGCTTGCGCGCTTTGAACAGGACGGGATGCTCAAGAAACTCGCCAAAACAAACGGCTTGACCGAGGATGAGGCGCGCCGCGTCTGGTCGGTGTTTTTGGAACACCACCGCATTCGTACGACAGCGCAGGCGGCAGGTGGCCGAGCCGAAATCGAGGAGTGCCCGAAGGCCGACTCAGACATCGAAGGCAAAGACGCGTTGCAGACGGCAAAACCATCCGCACAACCCGAGCGTGACGAGAAAGAGGCTGAAAACGATCGGCCGCCGATTCAAATCACGAAGATGCCGACCCCGCCGCTTCCGGCCGTATCAACAGAACAGATGTCGGAGCCTGCGACAACCGAAAACATAACCCCGCAACCCCTGAGAGAAGAAAGCGTGGAGAGAAGCGAAAAGCAAGACACAAAAGAACTCCGGTACCGCATCAACGATGAAATCGCGCAGCAGGAGCTTACCCGAACACAGGCCGCTGCCGCGGAGTTGGCAAGCCAAGCCGATGACGAAATCCGTCGGGCGCGTTGGTCTTCGGTAAAGACCGTGGCGAATCGCACCGCGATGGGGCTTTTTGCCCTCGGCTTATTGGGTGCGGGGGCAATGGCTTTGAACGTATGGGATCTGCGTGAGAGGCTCGGCATTCATTTGCCTGCGGTACTGCAGCCGGCGCCCGACGTTGCCGTGGTCGATCGACAGGCTGCGAGAAAAGCGCTGCTGGAACTCGCAGGTCGTGCTGCGCTCGAGGACGTGATGGCGGCCAACGACGTTTTCGACGAACTTTTTGTGCTGGCAAGCGCCCGCGTGGCCGCCCGCGAAAACTGGCTTTTGATCGACGCGCGAGCCGTGGTGGCCATGGCCAGCGGCGGACGCGATGCCACGGAGCGGATCGAAGCCGAGATCGTGAATCTCGTGCAAAACGGCGCGATCGAACGGATCCGAAAGACGGCGGGCAAGCCGGAGGAAGGTCGATGAAGCGCGCCGTCGTTTTGACCGGTCTTCTGACGGGGATTTCCGTGGTGGCTTTTGCCGCACCCGCTGCGTGCCCGACGTGTGCCGACACCGAAAAGTCGGAGCGCGGCGTCGACATCGTGGTGGCCAACACAGCGCCCGTTGCCGAACCCGATTGGGAAGTTTTGTTGCAGTCCCGCGTACGGGAGGCAGACCGTTTGGGGCTTTTGCGAAAAGCGCAGCGCGAGACGGCTGACAACATGAAGCGCCACGCCGAGAATCCCGTGGACTTGAAGCTTCCGAGAGCCAAAGCGACCGAATCGCGACGACTAGTGCTGCTGGATGAAGCGTCCGTGCGCGCCATGGCCGAACCTGTCAAAGCTGTTTTTGCGGGGTTTGTGCGCGGATATGTGTTTTTTGACGCGGATGACGAAAAGCAGCTTGCCTTTGTTCGGTTTCTCCCCGAAATCGGTACGTCGTTTCGCCCTGTGGCGACGTCCGGAAACGTCTCGCAAGCCTCGCGCCGATTGGGAATCCGACTTTACGCCGATCAGGGCGGCACGTTAACCCGACGCTTTGCGCTCAAATCCGTTCCGAGTGTTGTGATCGTCACATTTGACGGCAGGGAAGTGACGGCTGTGATCGATGAGGTGGCTCTCAATGACGATACAACCGACAACATCAACCCGATTACAGGACCAGAATCATGACCAAATATCACAGCCGCGCCGAAATCAATCAGAACACGGCCAAGATGGACGCCGATGACAAACGAGCGGCTGCGGGCCGTGCAGTGACCGACCCGTCGGCTGCGCGCGACTTTACGGCCACCTCCCTTTGGGTGCCCGAAACGCAGGCAATGCCCGTGGCGACTGCATCCGACCTGGGTGTGCTTGCTTTGTCGCTTGTGCGTCACCTTTTGGAGCCGATCAAGGCAAAAGCCTTGCGTGAGCCCGAAGCAGCCAAGGATGAGCTCGCCGCTTTGTTTGCCGCTTTGCCCGTGCCGGATGCACGAGACCTCACGCAAACCGTCAAGGATCTCAAAAACCTGACGCCGGGCTTTCGACAGATGCTGCAAACGAAAAGCGGGCGCAAAGCGATGAAACTCAACGCCCACTATTTCGGCGCCTCCGTCACGGCGTTTCAGTCTGGGTACGACGGACACTGGATCACGCGCGAGGCCGCATTGCGCTTGCGGCTTGTTCGTTACTACGAAAAAACGAGCGGCGAATTTGCTTCGAGCGTACACCGCGCCATGGCCGCGTTGTCGCGCAACGGCACGGCTTATGCGGCTTGGAGCGCTGGCTGGCCCGTCTTTGTCTGTGACCTCAACCGCACGTTCGAGCGCTATGCCGCGCAGGAATTGTTGGCTGCGTCCCAAGGGCGGCTTGCGGTAGTGACGCCACCTTTGACGCCCGAAACACAGGTGCTTGTCGCGCGCTATGCCCCGGAAATGGCTGTTGTGATTGACGAAGCCGGATTGCTCTCGGTGCTGCTGGGCAACTACAGCACGGTGATGCTTCTGGAACGGCGCGTCGGCGGCTGGACCGTGACGTTTCCGGCGGGCGGTGCGAGCGAAAAAGACCTCAAAAATCGCAAGTATCCGGCCTTTGCCCGGGCTCTGGCGCGCTGCGCTGTGCTGCCTGCGTCGTTTGCTGCCGAAAATGGTTCTAACCGAAAGCAAAAGCACACCTCCGTCAAGGAGGCCGCATGAGACGGCAAAAAGGCTTTGTGTCCGTGGTGGCGGGATTGTGTGCGGTAATCGGCATCGTGACTTCGGGAACGGCAGAGGCGGGCTGCGAAGGCTCCTTTCCCAACCCCGTTACGGACGTCTGCTGGTCGTGCCTCTTTCCGATGAGAATCGCCGGTACCCGTTTGAGTCCCGAAGGTGTCTCTGACCCCGACACCGACGCGCGCGTGATCTGCACGTGTCAGCGCGGACCCGTTGCGGTGCCGGGATTCAACATGAACTTTTGGGAGCCGCTGCGTACCGTGGAAGTGGTGCGTGAACCTTACTGTCTGGTGTCGTTGGGTGGCGTGTCGATGGATCCGGGACTTAAAGCTCCCGCGCACGGCAGAAGCGCTCAGCGTACCGCGGGCGTTGCCGCTTCCTTTGCGGGCAATGTCGGCGAAGACGGTGCGGGCAGTCCCGAAATCGGCGCGGCGTTTTATCAGGCGCATTGGTACCACACGCCGTGGCTTTTCGTGCTCGAAGCAGTGGTCGATACGTCGTGTCTGGAAAACGCGGCTTGGGATCTTGCGTATCTCACGGAACTCGATCCGATCTGGGGCGACGCGCTTGCCTCGTTTGTACTGGCGCCCGAATCGGCGATTTTTGCCAATCCTATGGCTGTGGCTGCCTGCGCCATGGACTGTACCGCGGCCTCCGTCATGAAGCCCCGTCCGGAACTTTTCTGGTGCAACGGCTGTCAGGGCGGTTTGTATCCTTTGGCAGGGTGGGTCGCTGCCATGACAAGTCCCCTGCAGGCTTGGCATCTGATTGCCGCTCGCATGAGCGTAAAGCTTGCGCGAGAGGGACTGTTGTGGGCCGCCTACGGCAAAAAGGGACAGTGCGGCCCTTACTTTGAACCGATTCCGCGCAAGGACGTTTGGCGCACGCAGTTGATTTATCCCACGGTGACGGCCTCGGGCTCGAAATGCTGTCGGCCGATGGGCGCGCCCACACAGACCTGGGGCGCAGGCAAAACCTATGCGGTGGGCGGTGAAGACGGTGCGATTTTGCTCTGGCGCATGCGCGACTGCTGCGCCGGTCAAAACCTCATGACCGGCATGCCTTGAGTTTGGGTGCCGACATTTTCAAACGAAACAGCAAGATGACTCAGAAAAGAGCAAAAAGCCGCGTGCTTGCGGCAGCGTGTGTACTTGCGGCGGTACTTTCGGGGAAATCGCCGGCAAATGAAGCAAACGATGCGCTTCTTGCCGCTGACCGAGCGGTCGTGGCGCAGGCCGTCGAAACCGTGGAAAACGAAGCGCGTCGACTGGCGGCGGGCGAGGTGCAGACGCCGTCCGAATTCAAAGGGATGGATTTTGTCGGCGTTCGTCTGACCGTGGCCGTGAGCATGAGTTTGGAAAAGGACTATCGCGAGCGTCTGAGGCGCGAGGCTGATCTGGCGAGTCTGCGTTTGGCAGTGCGCGGATTGCCTGTGTCTGAGGGTTTTGAGAAGGCGGCGTATTTCGGAGCTCCGGCTGAGGACCGGAATCGGCAAAAAGCTGAGATTGTTCGCGCTGCTGCGCGGCTGCATGAAGCGTTCGGGGCAGTGGACGTTGATCCCGCGTTTTTCCGAGAAAACGGCATTGCTTCGGTGCCGGTCTTTGTCCTTGAAGACGGCGCCGGGGTTTTGGCGCGTGTGCAAGGAGCCGTGACGACGAACTATGCCTTGGAGACCCTTTACAGGGAATTCGATGATCCGTCGTCTGCGATTTCGAAGGCGGCGGGCAAGGTGCGCGCCTCGGAAGCGCAAAAGGCGATTCACGCGATGGGGTGCGCCCTGCAGCGTGATGCCTGGTCTGAACCCTCGTTTATGGGGAAGGCCTGTGATTAAGGGGGCGTTCGTTTTGGCAAGCCTGTGCGCGGGTGTCGTTTATGCCGCAGGGACCGTGCCGCCCGCGGTGGAAGATGCCGTCAACGCCGGCAAGACAATGCCGATTCCGGACTTTGACGTCATTACCAAGGGTGAAGACGTGACGGATTTTGTCAAAAACAACACGGGCAACACGGAAGAGCTCGAAGCGCTGCGCCAAAACGGTCAGGGCGTGCTCTACGACCCCGGCAGGGCGGAAGCCGATGCGTGCTGGAGCCGCAACGACCCCAAGTGTCTGGCCGTGCAGATGGTGGACAAGGGCTCGACCGATCGCCCCAAGCTCGATCCCGACGAGGCCGACAAGATTCTGGGCGGGCGTGACGACGTAATCGACAACGCCGACGATTGGGTGGATTTGGGCGGCAACGGCAGCTCCGCGGGAAACTGTGAGGATCACATCACGGTGATCCCCAAGCCCGAAGAGACATTGACCTGCGAAGTGCGCACCAACAGAGAACCGGGGAGCAGCGTGGAGGAAACGTGCGAAAAGCGCTTTGATGAGATTCTCTCGGAGGCGTCCGTCTGGGCGTGCGAAACGACGCTTAAGGAAACAAAGGAGGCGACGTGTTCGGTTCCCGTGGTGGTGCGCCAGCAGACCACGACCACCTTGGCTTGCTTTGAAGGCAAAAAGGATGCAACGAGCGAAACGTGCCCGGTGATTGTGACGCCCGGACAAAAGGAAAAGCATTACGCGGCCTGCTTCAAGCCCGTCTATAAGGCGGTCACCAAAACCTGCACGCGCAGGCTTGTGGTGACGACGGACTCTTCGTGCAAGGTGGGAAGCACGCAAAGCGCGTCCAACAGTGACCTCGGGGGACTGGGCGAAGACGCCGTGCCAGGAGCCGATACGCTCACAGTCACAAGCGTGTGCCGGGTCGACGGGATTGAACTTGCGCTTACCGTCAACAGCAAACCGGCCGTTACCGTGAAGACAACGACCGATGTGTTTGAAACGGTCGAACCGATCACGGGCGGCTTGGCGCGCTTTGCCGGAAAGGTCTCCTGCAACAAGGCCGACTGCATTGCCGACATCAAACTTACCGTTTACAAGAGCGCGGGGACGAACCACGTCTATCAGGGCGACGTCTCGCTTCGCTTTCCCTTCACGCGCTTTGTGAAAAACGCCGAAACAGACCACTGGAGCGAAACATGCACGGGATTGTGACGGGCAAGCGCTCGATAGCGGCGTTTTGTTGCGCCGCGGGCTTGTTTGCGGTGACCGGTTCCTTATGGGCCGCCGACGCCGGCAAAGAAAATTGTGTCGTGACGGGACGCGTGTGCGTCGAAGCGGGCGGCACACGGCTTGTCGACGGCGTGCCCGTGACGCGCGACTGTTGGAGCTATCGCGACACCTATGCGTGCATGGTGCCCGATACGGAATCCGTAAACGGTTGCTCCACCTTGCAGGACGATGCCGACGACCGGGGGCCGGGCAAGTGCGTGATGAAAGACAGAACGTGCTCGGAGGAAATCAAGGACGCCGAGGGGCAGTCCGTGTGTCTCTCGTACAAGGAAACCTGGGTGTGCGACAAGAAAATCAAACTGCCGCCCGTGAATGCCGAATGGACAAAGTCAACCGTGGAGACCGAAGACGAGGTTAACGAATCGGCTTGCGGCGAGCTGCTCGATCGTCAAGACTGCACCAAGGGCGAAGTGAAGTGTACGGAGTCGGGCTGCGAGCGCGTCTTTTACTGCAATGCAAAAACGGCCACGGGCTGTTCGGACTTGGCCGCAGGCGGCTGCACGATCACCAAGGCCCCGACGTGTGATACCGACGTCGATCCCGCGTGTCTCATCAAGGTGGGGGAAGCCGTTTGCAAAGGCAAATTCCCTGAAGGCGTCGTGGAAGACGGCAACGCCTCGATTGAAGACGAAGAGACGGTCAACGTCGGACAGCCCACGCAGGACGTCGAGTCGTGTACGCAGATGGCAGACGACCTGGAAAACAGCGGTATGCACTGCACGCAGATTTCTCAAGTGTGCGTTGACAAGGATCCGCCCGTGCGCGTCATCAACGGTATTCCGTATCGCGCCTCGTGCTGGGGCTATGAGCGAGTCTATCGCTGTGAGCGAACCGAACCCGCGTCCACCTGCAAGGGGTTGGAGGCTAGCGAGGGCTGTACCGAAGTCGAGCGCACGTGCGTCAAAAACGGACCCGACGGGTGCGAAGCCGAGCGTGTCGTCTACAACTGCGGCAAAGTCGAATCGGTCGATCCGGGCGACGCCGAACTCATTGAGTCAAGCGATGAGATCTCGGGGATAGTCGAGGTCGATACGTGTTCGGCATTGGAAACCAACGACATCTGTCGCAAGACCGCAGAAGTGTGCACGGAACCGGGCGGCACGAAGATTGTCAACGGCGTGCCTGTCACAAAAGACTGCTGGACAACGGAGATCACCTACACCTGCGGCTCGGGCGCGGGTGACCCGGTGACCGACGACGGCTGCGAATCCTTGGAAAAGCGCAAAGACTGCAAACTGACCGAATCCAAGTGTTTGGGCAGGGACGAGGACGGCAACTGCACGATGCTCACGAAAACGTTTGTGTGCGGAGGCGGAACGGTAGAAATCGTCACGGGCAAGGACTGCGACGGAGAGCTTTGCATCGCGGGGATCTGCGAGCCCACAAAGCCGGAAACGAGCGACGATTTTCTCGAGGGCGTTGCCATCTGGGAAATTTTGAGACAGGCGGGCATCTACGGCGAAGTCGAAGGCGACATGCTCTTTAAGGGCACTGCCTCGGGCTGCAGCGTCAAAATGATGGGCTTTTCGTGTTGCCGCACCGACGTTGAGGGCACGGCGGGCACGATGAGCAATTCGGCGCTCTCGATCGGGCTCACGATCGGGGTGGACGCCGGTACGGAATTCATCAAGTGGCTCGGCAGTCCTTACGTTTACGACATCCTCAATTCCTTTGAGTCCACGCAGGGCGTTTTGCAGGCCCTTTACGGAAGCGCCGGCAGCGGCCTGTATTCGCCGTCGCTTTCTTACTACGGTGTGTCGGTGGGCATTTCTTCGACGGGAAGCCTCACGCTTGAGTTTTCGCCTGCGTCCTTTTTGGCGTCGATCGCGTTGGAAATGGCCGCCGAATATTTTTCCTGCACCAACGAAGACCGTATGCATGCGTTGAGAAAGTCCCGCGGGCTATGCCACTACGTGGGCAGTTTCTGCGACAAGAAGTCGGGTGCGGGATGTTTGGAAAAGAAGGAAACCTGGGTGTGCTTTAACTCGAAACTCGCCCGTACCGTGCAGGAAGAGGGCCGCAAGCAATTGGGCATCAGCTGGGGCACGCCCGAGCGTCCCGTGACGCGCGGCTTTACCTTGGAGGAATTTCAGCGGCTCGATTTCACCAAGATGGATTTGACGCCCGTTGTGGCGGAAATCGCCGAAAAAGCAGCCAAGGACGGGACGCTTGCCGGAAGCAAGGTGCGTACGCAAGCCGTCACGGAACGCGCCAGGGTACGCGTGAAAGAAGCCGTCGAGTCGTCGGATCACTACACCGAGGTGAAGACCGTCACGGGCAAGTGCTTCATGGGAGAGAGCGATGCGGGCGTTGACTGTACGGCGGTCTATTCGCTTCTGGCCGGTTACGAGGCTCCTGCAAGGGAAAAGACACGGAGTTTGAGGACGAATCGCGCCACGCTCTTGTTGCCGCCGGGCGTGCATTGAGATAACCACCGTCCAAAGAACAATCACGACAAAGGAGATCAAATGAACACAACCAAACGGGTGCTGTTGCGCACCTCCATCGTGCTGGCGCTTTCGGCTCTCGTGAGCCTTTGGGCGATGCCCGAGACCGATTTGCTGGCGGCCGACGTCACGAAGCCGGCGCAGGCAAATGTGCACGTGCCCTCAGGGGAGGCACCGTGATCGGAAAACAAAGACAAAAGTGGCAAGCGCTTGTCTGTGTCGGCGCAGTTCTTACAGCGAGTTTGATGCCGGGAGTTTGGGCGGGAGAAAACGAATCGAAGGATCCGGTTGACGGCATGAATAGGGAGAACGGCTTTTGGGCTCAGGACGTGTGGGCGGATCCGGCCAGGCCCTTTTTGTTCTACGGCAAAGATAGACCGCAGGACGAGAGAGTCATTGAGGCAAAGAAAGAGGAGAAGCAGGCAAAGAAGCGGACAGAAGAAGTCGATTCCGACGAGGCGTTGGCGATCTTTCCTGTTGATGGACTCGATCGAGCAGCCGAAGGGGAGATTTTGTCGCGCGAAATGGAGAGTAAGGGGCTTGCGACCTTAAATAGCCTCAAGACCGTCAAAGAACTGCGCGAAGAAGTCAATCGCAGATTGGATGCGGCGGTGATGCAGCCCACGCCTGCGGCCATCGGTTTGTATCTGCAGGCCAACGCCTTTTTGATGCAAAAGGCGGGCGTGTTTGCCGAAAGTTGGCGTCGCGCTTTGGTCGACAACCCGCAGTTTGACTGGACGGCGGTGAGACCCGCGGTAAACGTTGTGTCTGCCGGCATGAACCGTGAGAGGGAAGGACGCCTTTTGCGCGAAGTGCGGGTGCTCGCCAAGGACCACGGCTTCATTTTCTTCGGCGACGACTCGATAAAGACCCGGCACATGCTCGAGCAGGTGCGAGCTTTCAAAGACGAATACGGCTTTGACGCGGCCTTTGTGTCGGTGACAGGTGCCGATAACCCGCATATGCCCGAAGCACGTGAAGACAAGGGGTTGAGTGCGTTTGTGGCGCAGGGCATCCGACAGTTTCCTGCGTTGGTGCTCGTAAGCCGCCATCAGAAGGATTTGACGAAGGCCAAGCTTGTGGCCACCGGTGCGGCCGATGCGATGACCTTGGTGCGCAACACCCATGCGGCGGCGATTGAAATGGCAGACGATCTAGCCTCGACGGCAACAAGACGGGGAGATCTTGCGGCGATGCCTTGAGGCGCGCTTAAAAGAAGTAAGGACGGAAAGAGTGAAATCGAGATTTGACAGAAAGAAAGCGCTGCTGCGATTGATTGTGGCGATGGCGGTCGGCTGCGCAGGCCAGGTGCAGGCCGGATTTGTGGACGACTTTTTGGACGAGGCGCAGGCCAACGTCAATGTGACGCAATCGGGCATCTTGCAGGCCGGTGGCATGAATGTGGTTACGGGCGGCGGTTTTGTCTTTAAGTCGCCGCGCAAGGAGTTTTCTCCCTTTGCGATCACGCCGCCTTCCTTACGGGCCAATTGCGGCGGCATTGACATCTTTTTGGGCGCGTTTTCGATTCCGAGCCGAGAAGAGTTTGTGAGCTTCTTAAAGAGCGTGGGCACGTCTTTGCCGGGCGTGGCGTTTCAGATGGCTTTGCAATACATGGCGCCTGACTTAAACGAAATCGTGGGTCGCTACTCGGATCTGATTCGCGGCTACACCAACCGCTATACGGATGCGTGTACCGCAGCGCAGTCCATTTTGGAAGACACGGGCGCCAAGCAGGCGCTTCAAAAGGCTGTACACGGCGCCAAAAACGCCTTGCGCGCAAGCGGCAGTGCGTCGGATCAGTCCGAAGCCGATCGTCAGGTGCGTGACAACGGTGAAAAGGCGATTGCCAAGGCTCCGGTACAAAAGGACGCCTCAGGTAACGTCGTTTCCGCTCCTGAAATCAATCTCACCTGGGCGCTCATCAACAGCGGCAACTTCACCAAGCACAACAGCCAGGAATTAAAGGAAGTGATGATGACGCTCGTGGGCACCACGATCATTCGCAAGTCCGGTTCCGGTCAGGACGCGGTGCTGACGAGCACGCACTATTCGGGCGTTGATTTGCTGCCGATTCTCTTTGGCGAAGTGCGCGGCAACGTGAAGATTGAGCGTCTGAAGTGCGACGAGCCCAAGCGCTGTCTGAAAGTGACATCCACAGCCACGAGCGACGGCAGTCTTGTCGATCAACTGCAGGCGGCCGCGGCCAATTACCGCAAGGCGGTCGAACAGCGCAATGCTTCTCTGGTAAGCGACCGGGAACTGATGCTCTTGGGAGGCACGACAGGTGTACCGCTGCTGCGGGTGTTGAATCTTGCGGCCACATCACGCTATCGGGGCATTGCCGACGACTTGGTGCGCATCTACGTGGATGCGGCCGCTTACGAATTGCTTGCTGCCGCCGTGAATGCGTTGGCCGGTGACATCAAGGCCGCTCTCTCAGGGTCAAGCGCCAAGGACCATTCCGCGCAGCACGTCGAGCACGTTCGAATGCTTGAAGAACGCATCGAAGCCGTGCAGCAGGGCGTCTACCAACGTCAGGACAAGCTGCTTCAGGGAATGGCCAGAGCTTCGAACCTCATCCTGCAGCTTGAACACATCGAAAAGAGTCTGGCCGTCAATCAGGTGGCGCCGACCATTGAGGCGTGGCCCGAGAGCACCAAGGAGTTCAAGTGATGGACGACGCGTTTGTCTTTTACGCCTATTGGAACGGCAATCAGATTCGGGATCTGTTCGAGGGTCTGGTTTCGGTCACCGCCGGGGCGGGCTTTGTGCAGTTGGCGGCGTTTCTGGTGGTGACGGGGCTTGTGGCTGCCTTGCTGATCGGCGCTGTCAGGGGCGAAGGAAAGCATATCATTTCCTACTTTGCCTGCGCGGTGCTCTTTTGGTTTGTGGCGATTGTCCCCAAGGCGTCGGTGGTGATCGAAGACGTGCGCAGTCACACCGTTTACAACGTCGACAACGTTCCCTTGTCGATGGCCTTTTTTGCATCCGTCTCAAGCCGCATCGGGCATTGGCTTACGCAAGCCTATGAAACTGCTTTTATTCCGGCCGATGTCGCGAAGTATTCGAGCTTCGGTGCCGTCTATCCGCAGCGCGTGATGGAGGTGCTGCAGCGCACGGGTCCGGTGACGGTACAGGGCCGGGAGACCTTGCAATCGGTCTTGAAAAACTGCGTTTTGCCAGAAGTCGTGTTGGATAGCCGCAAGGCCGATCAGGCGATGGCTTCAAGCGATCTGTGGACCATGATCAAAAGCGACGGGTGGGTCAATCCCGCACGTTTGGCCGTGATGCCCGACGGCTCTGTTGTGAAGTGCCCGCAGGCCGTGGCTGAATTGGAGCAGGTGCTCACGACGGTTGAGTTGCCTGCCTTAAAGCGCTGGGTGGGCGTCAAGCTCGATCCGGAAGCAACAAATCCCACAACGTCCATTGCCGCGAGCATCACACAGACGGAAAGTTTGCTTTTGGGTATATCCCGTTCGGCCGAAAGTTCTTTGAAGCACTCTTTGATGCTTACCGCTCTTCCGAAGGTGATGTCGGGGCACGCCGTGAATATTGCCGGTCCCGCGGCGATGGCGTCTACGCTGGCGCGCGCTCAGGGCAATCTGGCCGGTGAAATCAACTACCGCACGATGGCAAAGATGGCCGAGGATGCGCTGCCGAAGATTCGAAACGCATTGGAATTTGTGGTGATTGCGATGTTTCCGGTGGTGGCGTTGATTGCACTTGTTTCGGGTACCGGCATGGCCAATGTGGTGAGAAGCTACATCACGTTGCTTTTGACCGTGCAGCTGTGGCCGGCTTTGTCATCCGTCGTGAATTACCTCGTCATTGCGCATGACCTGCATCCGTTTACGCTTCTCGCACAGAACTTCGGGGGATCGAGCCTTCAGGCCGCCACGATGATTCGGGAGACGGGCGCGAGCTCTCAGGCGATTGCAGGCGCTTTGTTGTGTGCCGTGCCGGTGATTTCTTACGCCCTGGTGCGAGCCGGAGACATGGCTGTGGGGCAGCTGGTGGGCGGCTTGATGCAGCCCGCACAGAGTGCTGCGACTTCTCAGGGCGCATCCATTGCGGCGGGCAATATCTCGCAGGGAAATGTGAGCGTTTCGAACGTTTCCGCTAACAATGTGTCGTCAAACAAGTCGGATGCTTCGGTTCGAAACACGGATCCCGGCATGGTGGTGACGCAGTCCGGTTACGGGACGGTGACGCGTGCTGCTGCTGGTGAAGTGACGGGCCTGCAGCGCACTGCTGTTAATTTCGGTGTGGGCTCTCAGATGCAGCAAAGCTACGTGCGCGGTCATTTGGCCTCCAACGTCGGACAGACCTCGACTGTCACTACCGATGCGGCGCGCTTTAGTTTTTCTCAATCGGCTTCGAGCAGTGATACGACGCAGCAGAACTTTGCGCATGCCTTGAAGGATGCTCTCAGTGAACAGAGAGCACTTACGACGAATTATTCGGATTCGAGCGGATGGGGGAACAGTGTGACGCTGACGAGGGCAACGGAGATGGATCGGACGAGTTCGGTGAGTGAGGGGACAACCTACAAGAGTGAGGGATTAGCTCATGTATCAGCAAACTTCGGTGACGACATGCCAAAAATTGGGAATGGGCCTCAATTGATCAGAAGCCCGCAACCGTCCGTTGTAATGCCCGTATTCGATATGGCAAAGGGGCAGTCAGTAGTCTTGCCACCGAACCTCAACACAGATGGTCGCGATCCCTACGAAATGATTGGTGGAAGATTGACTGGGTCGTTGACATTTAAAGACGCCCAGGATCTTGTTGATCGGGCTACGGGGAAAATCGGCACACAGAGTGGGGAAACTATCACTACAGATTATCAGACAGTTCGATCAGCAGCAGAAAACGTAGCAAATAATCATGCAGATGAACGTGTTCGCAGTTACGCGAGAGGGTTTGTCCAATCGCTGGATGCAACCCATTCGGCCGGACGTGATCAAACTCAGTCAAATGTTGAGTTGATGTCGGCTGTATCGACGCTGAATGAATCGGATACTGGTTCGGTGACGACATCGGCGGATACATCGGTACCGTTGATGAACTATGCTGTTGAAAGGTACGGAAGCGGTGAAGCTGCCTTGCGTGCCATGTACCAACCAGCAGAACTTGCGAGTTTTGCCGGTGAGCAACACGTACGAGCCGGAGGAAGTATTACGCCTGCAGATCGATTCGGACCAGGGACGGTTGTTTCAGCCGTGGAGAGAAATGCCGATGTATTTGAGGCGGGACCTGCAAATGTGGAGCGAGCTGCTGCAAACAATGTCGCCAAAATCGAAGAGATCTCCGGGACAACACTCAATACGTCGACCATTCAGGATGCCATGAGTTCTGCGCCGATTGATGGCGCACAACAGTTTGATGCGCAACATGGACAATTTGTTGCTCAACATCAAAACAGCACACAAGCTCAGATCAGTCGGATGAACTTTGATCGGGGCGTGGTGTTGGTAGCGCGAGAAGCCTATAACAAGGAAAACCAAGACAAGAACTTTGCCTTGCGCAATGCCTTCTTGGCTGGGTGGGGCTATCGAAATGGCGACGAGATTCAAGAAGATCTGAGGGCTTGGGCGACAAGTAGCCCAGCCTTACAGGACAGGCTCGAGAAGATCGGAGCAAGTGACCGAGATTATGTGTCACAGGACGACTGGAAGAGTCTGGTGGAGATTGCGCGTCAACCGAAGGGCATTCGACTACCTTGAATTTTTCAGTAGGAATCGAACGGATCCGGACCGTGATGATTTCCCGGTCCGGTGAAGGCGTCATTCCAAACGTCGGAATCTGGAAAATGATCGTAGAACGGACTGCGGGGATCGTACCGGTCGAAGAAGTAGTCCGGGGTAATGGGTCTCATGGGCTCGGGATCTGAAGATGAAGGCGGCTGGGGGCATTCGAAGCGTTGATCGTCCTGCGGCCATTGTAATTGTTGCGGGTGAAGATGCTGTGGATACTCCGACGAGAACCGCTGAGGGGAGAAAAGTGAGTCAAGTTTTTCTCCCAGAGCGATCAGGATGACGCTGATTAGCTCTAGGAGTTTTAAGTATCCAGCGGTGATTGGATTGAGCTTTGACACGAGATTAATACCAGTTACCCCATGAACGCATAATTCTGCGCATTCGTCGACGACTGGAAATAAGTTTTTGAGTTTGTTCAGAAGTTAGATTTTTGGGATGCATTCGATCATCAATTTTGCCACCCACTTCAATTAGCAGAAAACTGATGAGCTCAAGAATCTTCAAATACATCGCCGTAATTGGATTCAATTTGCGCATGATGACACCTTTGAATGGAAATCAAACAAATATACGAATGCTGGGAGGATTTGGCAGAAAGGTGCCACAAGAGGAAAAGGGCCATGCTTCATAGGTAAATGACTCGGATGAAAAGGCAGCGGATGTTTGTCAACCCAAAAAATGATCTCTCGAAAGCTGCTTTTTGGTAAAAAAATTTTGAAAGCAATTCGATTCTAACACGCGCATTTGAAAAATGGAAGAGACTTCTAAAGGGAAAGTGACAGAAAATAAATTGGCTGTATTTCGCGAGTTTGCTCATGACGTCGGATGCAGCTTAATTATTCAAGATAATTTGCCGAACTGTCTCGACATTAAATTGAGAAAGAATATGTCGGGCGTCTATATTCAATTGCGAAAGCGAGGTGAAATTTATATTGGCGAAGCTGTTGATATTTTGGATCGCCAAAAAGAGCATTTGAAAAAGGGCGTCAAACTCGCGGCACTTGCTGTTTTGTTCGTGGACATGATCGACACGCAGGGCCGCAAAAATCTGGAAACGACAGTGATCGCGGCAGCTCAACGCAAAGGACTGTGGCTGGCCAACATCTCCAAGACGAAACTTGCTGAAGAACTCAATCGACGAGCCGAACAGCTTTCGGTTCAGGCGGCCGTTCAAAAGCTCGATCGCATGGACGAAAAAGTTGTCTTTCAGGTCGGTCTCGGAGGGTGGCTTGAGACGCTCGAAGAGGCCAAGGGCAAAGCTCGGTCAAGCGACTGGGAGCGCTATATGAATTTTCGGGAATCTTCTTTTTCCTATGCGGCGCTTTTGCTGATCACGACTTATGTTCGCCGCATGATCCCGAACCCAGAAATGACTTACGGCAAGACCTGGTGCATCTGCTTAAACGAAACGGGGTGCCCCGACTTGAACTGGATTTCAGTTAAAACACAGGCGGGCTCGGTTTTTTGCGTCGACGTCTGTCATACGCCGCTAGGTTCTGACGTCAAAGCGGTATTTTGGGTGGAACGGCGGAGACTTGATCTTCTTCTTGAACGTGCCGAAGGCAAGGACGAAGAGATGCAAATCATGCTCGGCATCACCCATGGGACCTTCGACTTGAAGCGCAACTATCATGATTTGAGCAACGACACGTCCATGCAAACATGCATCGATTCGCGTCGGAGAATGGTCGGTTGGCAGATGGATTTGGATCAGGCGCTTGATTTCTTCCAGTCACCGCTGGCGGTGGCCCTTCTTGCCGGTTGCGCCGAGACGATTTCAGCCAAAGAGACTGGAGAAGGTTTTCGATTGGGCCGTCTGTTCTTCTGACTGCGGTGACGGACTCAAATTTTCTTTTGGAATGCGTACGGCTTGACGTGTACTCGGAATGACACGCTACCAGGATGTATACTGCGGGTTTCCATTGATATATCAAATGAGAATTTTGTAGCATGACAAATAAGCGTACTCTGACGGATTGGATTGTGGCGACGCGTCCTTGGTCGTATCCGGCTTCGACAATGCCGGTGGCTTTGGTGCTGGCCTACTACTTCGCCAACGGCGTTGCGATTGATCCTGTCAATGCCGTTTGGGCGCTCTTGAACATCATCATCTTTCACGCCGCGGGCAATGTCTGGAGCGACTATTTCGACTTTCGTTACGGTGTCGATAACCAGAATACGCTGGGCGTTCGACAGCTTGTCGACGGTAAGTTCACGGCCCGCGAATTCATTTGGTTTGCGACTTTCCTTTTTGCTGTCGGGACGCTTTATGCGCTCTTTCTCGTTTGGAGAACAGGACTGCCGTTTCTGGCCGTGACTTTTGCCGGCATTGCGGCAGCGTTGGTTTATCCGCCGTTAAAGTATCGCGTTGGCGGTGACGTCGTGATCTTTATCGCCTATACGTTGACGCCACTTTTTGCGACGGCGTGGATCGTGACGGGGACATGGTCGCTTGATGCTATCTGGGCGGTGCTACCCACGGGCATTCTGACGGTCGGCATTTTGCACGCCAATAACCTGCGCGACGCTCAGACGGATACTCAGGCCGGCATTCGTACGCTCGCTTCGGTCCTGGGGCAAAAGTGGTCGGTGTGGCTTTATCAGTTTGAGATGCTCGCGCCGTTTGCAATTCTTCTGGCAACGGTCTGGCTTGGAATTTTGCCGATGACGGTACTGCTTACGCTGCCGATTGCCGTGGCTGTGATGACATTGTGCAAACAAGCCTTGCGTTTTGACGGTGTGAATACGGCAAGCATTGCAACGCTGGACGCTTTGACGGCAAAGACGCAGCTGATGTTTTCGATGCTGATGGTGGCCGGGTTGGTCGCCGGGCATTGGCTGGTCTAACAGAAGCCTTTAAGCGACTGAACGCTCGATTCTTGGAATGGGAGTCGGGCGTTTTTGTTTTGGAAAGTCGTCGTCAAGACAACCGTTATTGCGATCGACGGGAAAGTTATGAGAAGACAAATTGCCCTCTGATGCGGCGGTCTTCACTGTCATTTGCTGTGCATGAGATGCCCAATACATCATTCTTTCAGGAGAATGATCTGTTCAGCGGATAAAGTGATTTGGTATGCTGTTGCGAGCCGCTTCCCTACGGACACAATTTTGTATTGTTGTGATTTGTAGGTGCCCAGATGTTCTTTCATGGCCCGGTTAACGAGAGATCTTTTTTCCTGAAAATAGGGTAGGAAGTCTTCTTCACGTTTCAGAGCAGCACAAGCATTGTCGTAATCGGCACTTGATGCGCCGACTACTTCTTTGTAGACGTTCAATAATTCTTGCGCTGTCCCGTTGCAGCCAGGTCGAATTGCTTCCTTGCCTTGAAGTGCTCGTTGAGCAAGCCAAAGATAGACAGCGAAATGCACTGGAGGAAGCCGGAATGATTGTCCTGCACATGTTACTTCACGTGTTCTGATGTTGAGCGTGAGCAAGACGGCAGGGGCCAGTTCTGTTTGTGCTCGCGCAACGGCATTCGAATACTGACAGTCTCGCGAGAGCAAATCTTTGGATAGACCAGCTCGAAGTTTGATGAAGGGAATTTCTGCAAGCGAGACTTTGGCTTGGGAAGCGTCTAGGGGGCTACCGTCCGAATGGTAAATCTCCCTCGGAGTTTGAGTCGGATAGAAAAAGTCTCTGTTGTTTTCATAAGGTTCAGACACAAGAACGTGAGACATGCGATCTTGCTCACGGCCATAGATGGAAAGGGCGTAGCCGAGAAAAAAGCCCATTGTCTTTCGCCCACCTGCAATCGAAACATGCAGCACAGAGTTGTCGTCAGAACACAGTTCTCCGATGACAGAGGCGATTTTGTCCGCCGCGCGGACATTGTCTTGAGGTGTTCTGATGTCCGTCAACGGAGTGCCGTCGGCACCGGTAATCACCTGAATGTCGTTGGCTGTGAATCGAATTTTTCCTTCCAGGTCGTACTCTTTACAGAATGCATCGAACTTCCCGTCCACAGGGTCCAGCAGGTCGCGGACAGCTCGATTTTTACCGTGTAAGGTTGTTAAAAGAACGATTTCAGTCGGAACGAACTTGTGTTCCGTGACGAGGCTAAAGAGTGTCTCCGTCACGACCTGCGGCGACAGTCCCGTGACGGAGACAAGAATACGTCTTGAATACTTATCCCAGGAAGTCATGATGTAGCTGTATTCTCGTTCAGAATATCGAGAAGCTTGATTCTGAGTCGACAGATACTGTTGCCGTCAATTACGGCAATGTTTTCGTTTGCAGCCCGCGCTCTGGCACTCGGATTGAGGCGTTGATAACTGATCAAAATCGAGCGAACTTTCTTGCCAAGACTTTGTGAAATGGCCGAAAGTTTATTGAGTATCGGTGTTGTGACTTTGGTGTCTTCCATCAAGCACGTCTTGCATTCCACAAGATAAATCGTGTGATTGTGCATGAAGCAGGTATCGATTTCATAATCGGCGCCCTTGCCGATGAGTTGCCCCTGAGGGGCGATTCTCAAATTTTTCTCTGGGTCGTGAACACCGTGGCTGCGTAAGCCTGACACTACGTTGAACGCATGGTCTTCAAACCATCCTCCGTTGACAGTAAACCGCGCTTGTTCGCTGGGGAAGGTGATTTTATTGCAATCAACTCTCAGAAGCTTTTCCTGCTCAAAGCAGGAGAGCAGCATTTTAAGTTCCGAGTTGGGCGGCGTATCCATCTCTGTTGAGATAGCCCTTTTGCCTTTGGAGTTGATCAAAGCAGCCTGGGCAATGGCGTTGAGAGCGGCAATGCCATGCTCATATTTCTGTTGGCGCGAGATAAGCTCTTGGAATAAGTCATTGGACAGAGTCGGACGTTCTTCTTTCTGTTTTTCTACTGTAACGTCGTATACGGCCAGATAGTCGAGCAGGCGAATCGGTTTTGAAACGGCTTTGTTGATCTGTGTTTCATTTGAGCCAACGATCGGAAGGAAGATCAATTCATTCGTCGCCTCGCTGAGATAGAAAATTCTGTTGCCGTTGGCAGAAAAAATACTGACTGCGGCGAGCACCATGACTTTGGTCCCGCCAGTAGCGTTGAGAACGATTTCACCGTTCGAGTCGTCGGTCTTGATTATGGTCTCCGCCTTTGCCAATTCATCGAGAACGGTATTAGCGATGTCATTGAAGTCGTAGGCGTCGACAAGATTGACCGTGACGACCTCAATGGCAGGCAACCTTTGTCGAAGTGTTTTCTTCAATAACTCAGACTGATGGCTCATTTGAGGGGTGGCAAACAGGACAACTCTCTTAGCACCGAGCTGAAAGATAGGCAGGAGGTTGGGCATCTGTTCGCCTGAGACCAAGCAAAACTGAGTGTGAACATTCATATCATCAGTTTGATCACTAGACATTTTTTCTTCCTCAAGAACGAGCAGTGACAACAAACTCCTGCAACGAGCAATTCATCGTCTGCATCGTTTCACACGAAAGCTCGCGTCCGCGTTGATCGACCGAAAGCTCCATAGACAGTGCAAAAAACCGAGCGTTACGAGCACAAACTTCTGCAGCAAGATGTACCGGCAGAGTGCCGATAACGGTATCGCCGGATGCGACCTCATCGATGACAAGGTGTGAACGCCAATGAGTTATACCAAGATTTTGGTTCTTAGCCCAGGCAATGGCTCCGGGGTGTCTGGATACAAACCAAACGGACACGGGTAATTTTCTCCAAACGACTAATTGAAAAAAGCAATTTAACAGGGGGAAGCGGCTATTGTCTGCATTTCAACCGGAGCAAAAAAGACCCCTTCAGGAAACAGCTTTGCGCCAATGCGCAACTTTCTCCCTTGAGAAGGGAGGCGGTAGCAGCACAAAGAATCTTCTTTTGGATTCAATAATCGCAAGGCCCCGGTTATGCAGGCCATCTTTTGCAATTCCGAACCGTAAAACAGAAAGATGCTTCGTTGGATAGGAGTTGCATGCTGTTGCAGATAGCGATGTAGCCTGACAAGTCTCTTTTTGTTGGCGATGTCATAAGCAATGACGTACTGATTCATGCCGAACCTGTCTGACGAGGTAGGAGAGTATCAAACAGCGATTCCATTTCAGCCAGCGTTTTGTGTATTGACGGGCGGCACTTGTCCATGAATATTTCCCATGCAGGATAGAGTCTGGATCTTCCGGCCTTCCCCAACAAACAAGAGTTTTGACTGGTTGAAAAGTCTTCAACACGGAGAATCCGATTGCGGAATGCATCGATTGCGAAACGATCAACCATCGGCCGAATGGGTTCCATGACATCGCAGGCAAAAGAAGCTCGACCAAACGCTATCTTGTGAAAGACGCCCCAATAGGGATCGTAGCCAGCGGCATGAATCAAAAGTTGGGCCTCTGCGTACAAAAGGGTGTAGCACAACGACAAAACAGCATTAAAAGGATCTTTCGGCGGGCGGAGATTCCTTCCTTGAAATCCAAGAGAGTTTGGGAGAATGCAAGCAATACCGCGGAAATACGCACCTGCTGCAGCTCCCTCAGCGCCGAGCAACGCCGAGCAGGAAGACTGTTGCGGAAGCCTGGCAAGGATATTTGTCATTTCCTCAATGGGTTCTTTTAGATCCAAGGGCCGAGGATAACCGTTGGAGAGTTCTGCAGATAAAAGGTCTTTTTGACCGGTTATTTTTAGCTCGACCAATTTACGAGAACAAACCAATGTGGCCGGTTCGTTGTTGACCACCATGGCTTGTCGCAGACGCTTGGCCGCATCGTTGTGAGCGCGCGGAAAGAAAAGAACAGGTTCATGTTTGTAGCCGGTCAGAATAATGACGCCGATATTTTGTTCTCCCAGTTTTCCAAGCAAACTGCTGTCGAGTGTTAAGCCTCCGTTGATGATTAATCGGGTGACGGGAGCGATGGGGACCGTAGCAAGACGGACGCCCTCAGCAGAAAACACGATTGCCCCGGCATCAAGTTTGGCTTCAGTGGCGCGACGGTCTACGTACAAAGTCGACATGCACTTCTCTCCTAAATAACGACAAACGGGTCAAAGGCGATGCGCGTGTGTTGCCCTTCAATCTGCGGTTTCAGGCGCGAATCAAGTTGAAAGATCATGACGCTGTCCGTTTGTGCATCAATCAGCTCAATGACATCGCCCAGGAATGCTTTGAGCTCTTGCTTCGTCATCCAGCACTCATAAAACGATTTCTGACCGCCTATGGCGTATGACTTAATCAATTTCAGGATCTTGCGCAGTGCAGCAGGTTCTGAGATGTCGTATGCGATCAAGTAAAGATTTCGGGGCACAAAGGACTTCGTGAAGGTTGATGAAGGAATTATTGGCTTCTTTCAGTGCGAAGTGAGAAATCACAAACTTGTGATTGAGTAGCGGTATTGAAGAAGGGCAAGTTGAGGAATGAGCGCTAGGGCTTGTGCTTGAGTTGCGAAAAATCTAAAGGCAAAACAACCTTACTTATCCGTTTGATTGTGTTTTCTGTTAATTTGTGATGCGGATTCCTGTTTTATTTATATTTTTACGAAAATATTAGAAAGGCTGGTCGTTTATGAATATATTTTAAATCTTCTTTGGTGCATATGTTAGTGTGGCTGACTTTATCTAATTGCCTCTGAAGGTTAACTTGTTTAAATCCCTTTGAAGGCAGGGTTATGTTTGGACTATCAGAAGTGGTTAAATTTGATCGAGAACTCAAGTCTAAATCCCTTCGAGAACAGGGTTACGTTTGAACGTAACGCTCCGTCGAGCAACGGAAGCTGTATCTGAGTCTAAATCCCTTCGAGAACAGGGTTACGTTTGAACATCACAGACGAGGAAGAATGCTTCACATTCAAAGTCTAAATCCCTTCGAGAACAGGGTTACGTTTGAACGCGAGTGCAAAAGTTATTCAAGCTAAAGAGATCGGTCTAAATCCCTTCGAGAACAGGGTTACGTTTGAACGAGATGCCTAAACACACACTTAGCGACTTGAAAGTCTAAATCCCTTCGAGAACAGGGTTACGTTTGAACCCATGATAACAGCCGCACAAGTTATGTTTATTCGTCTAAATCCCTTCGAGAACAGGGTTACGTTTGAACCAAACGCGCGGATATATCCACGTGTGGCACTTTTGTCTAAATCCCTTCGAGAACAGGGTTACGTTTGAACGCGTAGATGCGAGCGATTCTCATTCTACGCCGGGTCTAAATCCCTTCGAGAACAGGGTTACGTTTGAACTATCAAGGCGTGGCTAAATACGTCCCGGAGATCGTGTCTAAATCCCTTCGAGAACAGGGTTACGTTTGAACGAAGTAACCCATAAAAAAGAACCAAGGGGCTAATGTCTAAATCCCTTCGAGAACAGGGTTACGTTTGAACTCTTTAGTTCAGCGTATGACTAGCTTAGTAGAGTCTAAATCCCTTCGAGAACAGGGTTACGTTTGAACTCAACTCTCGGATCGCTTTTAGCAGTTCTTGAGTCTAAATCCCTTCGAGAACAGGGTTACGTTTGAACTCTATGGCATTGAAAAAGCACTTAAAATCAATAGTTTGCGTAATGCGTTTCCAAGTTTTTGCTTCGGTGAAGGAGCAGAGCTTGCCGGCATCGAAATTTACTCCATCAGATATTTTCCAAGGCCGAACGTTGCACCCTTTCCGACATGGGTCCAGGTTCCCAATTGAAGGAAAGGAAGGAAGTCGGGATGGATGTTGTTTAGACCGCACTTGCCAACCAAGCCGTTGTAATTCAACAGTTTTTTTTGTCGACTGGAATAACGAGTGAATTCAGCCCAGCGCAGATTGGATTGGAACGCCGATTTTAAAGACTTGTCTCTTAAGTCAGAATAGTCAACGTCCAATTTTTTTCCGAAATGAAACTCGGCGATCAAACCCATGCGGCGCACCAAGGCCATCAGAAAAGTGGGGGCCGAAATTTCGTCAAAACTCAATATTCGTCCGTTGTTCTGAAGTCGAAGCGGAGTCACGAAATTGAGTTTGACAGCAGCTGTTTGCTCGGGCGGAGCCAAACGCATACTTGCATTGTGTGCGGCGATCGTGGGCTCCTCACTTGAATAAACAAGCGTTTCGCCAGTCGTTGACTCAAGCCAGACCTGATCCAATTCGGCTGTCCCATGGGCAACATCTCGTTGAAAAGCTTTCTTTAACGCATAGACAATCAGAGACAAGCGTGCAAGTTCGTCTCCCATCAGTACCATGTGAAAAACCAGCTTCTCGCCGACCGCATATTGTCTTTCTCCCCAAGCAGGGGGTTCGAAGACATACCCATTAGGAATCTGACTGAATTTCTGAAGACTGTGTTCTCTCGGAGCCGGTGCTTCGAAGATGTTGGTATAAGCGCAGTCCTGGTATAAGGGGCAGGCTTTGCAGTCCTTTTCCTGCGTCATGCAGGCAATTCTGCGCAGAGCTCTGCCAAAGGTGCCGCGCAGGGTAGATCCGGCATAATCCGGCAGATTGATCGGACTCGTGACGAGAAATTCAAACCGGTAGCGCGCAATTGGCCAATCGACATTGAACCAGTCTTGCATGTCACGCCTCTCTCAGTTTTGCCAAGGTCGCTTTGATTTCTTTGGCTCGCTTGCCTTGGAGCATGTCTTTCTTTTTGACGAGAGGCCCGATTTGCTCGGCACAGTACTTTTGTTCGTCGGGGTGCCACTTCTCAGCTTCAGTCAGCAGTGCGCAAACTTTGCCGTAAAGCTCGCTCCCTGGTTTGATTGCTGTTTGCGCATTCATGTCCTGAACCAGACGCTCGACTTTTTGCAGATTGGGCGAAAGCGCAGCCATTTTTGCTTCGGCTTCCTCAGCGGCTTGTTGGGCTTCCTGTTCGGCTTGTTGTTGCTCGGCAAGCGCTTTGGCTTCGGCCTGAACCAGTTCTTGATACGCGGCCTTATGAGCGCGTGTTTTCAACATCAGCTCATTGGCGGTTTTGGCTTCGTTGTAGAAGCGAGAACACCAATTTTTGAGCGGCGTGTTGTCGGCATCAGTATTAACCTCAAGCAAAGCCCACCCGAACGGCATGATGTCCTGTCCGACGCTTGCCGTCCATGCAGTTGACGCGTGCTGCATCTTTTTCTTGGTCTGTCGGTTCAATATCTGGGCAGAGCCGTTGCGTAGCGTCAGACTTTCCGCACCAACATTGCCGCCGATACGAATTAATGCAATACGACCGGACAACATCTCAGACTTGAGGTTCATCAGAAGTTGTCGGCATTCTTTTATCCACGGCTGCTTTTGAATGCGGCAGGACTGATACAAAGCCTGACGGGAGGCTTCCTCAAACCTTGCAAGGTAAAACCTGTTGAGGTCCGAAAAGATTGCTTCGATTGATTGGTAGCATTTCGACGGATTGATGCACTCTGAGATTGCATACTGAATCTGAATCTCACCCTGGAAAAGCCTGTATTGGGCAGGGAGAACAAACACACACTTTTTGCTCATCAATCTTTTAAAACTACCGTCGTTCTCGGGGGCTTTCCGATAGCGAGAACAATTTTCAACGCGCATTCTGGCAGCGCCTTGAGAGAGAAAATCTCCGATGCGCAAAAAACGGAAGGGCGAGTTCGAAAAATCGCCGTCCAACAGTTTCGCTTCGAATTTGCCATATTGGACAGCAGTTCCGCTCAAGCGATCGAGCAACGATGTACGAATGACGCCTTTGAGTCCAGAGCCGGGAATATACGGCGCAACTGAACCGTCGGCCAGTTGTCGGTACATTGTTTTGAAGATGAAGTTTTGATTGCGGTCGATGCGAGACTGCACCATGCTCAGGTACGTTGATTCAACTGCATTGCTGACTTCGACAGCATGTTCGGCAAAAGCGCTGAACAGTTGTTTGTTAGCGTAAAAGAAAGCCGGAACGGCAGCGATGCTGTCGGACTTGGCCGCATCAAGCAATTTGTGACGCAATGATTCCGTAAGCGGCACAGACTCCGGCCTGAAATTGTAGAGAACGCCATCGTCGACGACGTAGTCTGTCGGCGTGTATGCTTCACCGCATCCAATAAAAAGAGGACTTAGAGGTGTGATGCTGCAGCGAAAAGTCTGAAGCTTGAAATCATTTCGCATGAGATGTTTCCTTGAACCAATGCGCGATGGGAAGCACGACGCCGTAGCCTTGATGAACGGTGTCAGCGTAGACGGAATGACCGGAGATTCCTTTCCCGATCCAGCTCAGACTAACGGCTTCTCCGCAGTCAAAAACAGCTCCGGGAGCAGCCATCAGAATTGGTCTTTTGAAGGGACTCGGTCCGTAGACGCGTTCGGCACCGTGGCGGCCGAAATAAGTCTGACTTCGGAAGAAAGAACTCTCTGCCCGAAGGCCGGTTCCTTGCGGTGTGCAGGCCGAAAGTGCGACATAACGTCGGCAGGGCGTATCGGCTGTCGGATCTTCATCCACTGACAAAACTTCGAATTTGCCCAATCCTGCGCTCGCATCCGCACCGAAGCCGACCTGGCCGAGAACCCGCACGATTGTCAGGAGTTCCTCCCGGGACAAACGCTCTTCATCCAGCACGATATAAATGTCGAGAACCGAGTTTGGCTCGTAGAACGAAGCTTCTTTCTGGAATGGCGCATACTGATCCGTGCCCGTTGTCATGGTGTCGCGTCGGATGGTGTTGTGGGCAACAGCGGCTCGCGTGCCGTCCGTCTCGGAATGCGGCTGAACAAATTCGTGCCACCGGTCCGGCGAATAGTCAAGTGCGGCGCGCGCAAGCCATCGCATTTTTTTCCAACGCTTGCGCTCGGCGGCCGAACTCTCGGCAGGCACCCACATCGTGAAGGGCAGCGTCGGCATCGGCACCAGACCTTGCGGCAACGCATCTGAGAAGATCGCAAAGGGTTTGTTGTCGCAATATCCATCCAAAAGGGATTGAAGCCGCTCTTCGCCGCAGAGCATCTTAATCGTGCAGCAGAACTGACCAAACAGCATGCCGCCGTTGATTTTGCTGCCGAAAGCTGTCAGCGGCTGAATTTTCAATAGCAGTTGTTTCATAAAAGCAACCGATCAGAGGCTTTACTTGGCAAACGGATCGATCTTGTCAAAATCGGCGGAAATGTCCTTTCCGTTGAGACTGAGTTTTTCAAATTTAACTTTGCCGTAGCCGCGGGACACGGAACCGCCGATGCCGTCGAGTTCAAGAAGTTTCAAACCTGCAAGCAGAGTGTCGAGAAGATTCTCATCGTCAAGAACTTTAACGGTTACTTTGAAGTCAAAGCGGGCATCAGCCGGAACACGCTCGGTCTGACGAGGGTTTTTTGCCGTACCGGCAATACGGTCAATCGAGTTTTCGGTTTTGACTTCGGTATAAGAACCCTCGCTCGTGCGAACGGAGCTAATCCATTCGGGCAGAAGACTGCAATCCCAGAAAGACAAACGGGTCGGTCCGATTTCCTTGGCTTGTGCGTCTGTAAGTACCTGACCTCCGACACCGAAAAGCTTCAAAATGGCAAGAACTTTGTCCGAATGACTGTTGACGTAGTCCCGCCAGCCAAGCGGTCCGTTCGAGACAAAACCGGAACGCCACTCAAGAAGACTGCGTACCTTGCCTTTGATGCTGGAACCGGGAATGTAGGGTTCCTGCGTGATGGGGTGCTTGACAACGGCGTTGTCAATGCCTCCGATATGCATTTCACTGTCGCTGGCACCGATATGAACACCTGAACGGCAAACCAGTTCTGCATGCAAAACGTGTACTTTTGTGAGCTGCATGTGATTCTCTCTTCTAATTGAAATTCATACAAAGTTAGTCGCCAAGAGCTTTACGGAAGCCCAGATATGCTTCGAAAAAAAGCTTGCAGTGTTTTAGGGATTCAATGTCGCAAACCTTATCGATGCACGTCGAGAAAATGTCGTAGAAAGCATCATTGATTAACTGACGGCCTTTGGCGTAAGCCAACTTCGCACGCATCATGCGGATGTAAGGCAGCAACTCCTCGAACTTGGATTGCGAATCGGCAACCTTGCTTTGCCAACGCACCAGTTCGTCATAAAACATTCTCACCTGAGCCGGTTTGTTGAACTGTTTGTGGAAGCATCGATTGGCTGCTTCCTCTGCAACGTCAGAGAAAATATCCGTTCGGAAATTGGGATCACTGCTTTTGAGCACAATATTTTTCTGCGCCCATGCTTTGTGATCGGAGGTTGGAGCCGAATCGGAGGATCGGGACGAATATTGACGGGTGTTGAAAGACATAAGCGATTCTCCAGCCGGTTACTGACGGCGGGTATAGAAGAAATTGGTTAAAGCGATGCGGTAGTTGCCGCGGTAGCGATCAATGTATCTGTAGATCTCATCGGAAAGCCCGTTGATCACGACGGATCTTTCGCCGCAGCCTTTCCGCGCAACATCATCGGCGAAACGCGCCGTCCGGTAGCGGAAGCGGCTGCGCCACAGGCTGGCGGCGGGATCAGCGGCTTCCTTGTCGGATAGATCAATCAGCTCGAAAAGACCGTAGAGATAACCGGTGCTCAGCTGATATGTCTCCTGAAGGAGTTCCAGGTGCTGCGCGCATTCCTGAAGTTCAGCCCAAGCGGGCCAGTGAACGGAGTGCGAATAGATCGTGACGGCATTCTTGTCCGGAAGACTCTTGCTTTGCTCAAGCGCATCTTCGGCAAATCGCGACATCGTGCTTACCGAGGTATTGGGTTTGCAGACTGACACGCCCGCGGAGAAGTGGACAAGGGGGTTGCCGGTGACGTACTTCTCGAATTCGCTTTGCAGTGCCGACAGGAAACGCTGAGTTGAGAGCCACGGACCGATGAAGAAGAAATCATCTCCGCCGGCAAAGACGGTATAGATGTTTGGGTATCGGGACTGATTCAGCAACGGCACGGCCATGCTGAAAAAGTTGTTCATTTGCCGTGACAGCGTTGCCATTTTGGCAAAAGTCATTTGGCGTTTGCCGTTGCCCGATGCGCTTGAGGCAAGGCCTTCGCTGAAAATGCGGCCGAGATTGTCGACATCGCCCTTCAAAATAGCCAATGCGGATACGCCGCAGACGGAATGGTTTGCGTCAATGATTCGGTCTTCACAGGCCAGTTGACTGAAGGACTTCAGTCTATAGGGGTCGGAGCTGTCAGGTTTGCCGTCAGCAATAGCGTTGCTGTCGTAAACCCCAGTATCGAATTTGTGCGTGTCGTTGTGACTGAAACGGGGAACGTAGCCGGAAATGTTGCGTCGCGCACAACCGTGCCAAAGCACTTCCGATTCGGTGCTCGGCATTGTGATGTCCCACATGCGGATCAGCTCGCCGTTCAGAGCCTGACGCTGCGTGCTTTCCACGCGGTTTTCAGAAAATACGACTCGGTAGCCGAAAATCGGCAGTTCACATGCCTTTGCTCCGGCGGGCACTTTTGCCTCGGCACTGACGATCTGAATATGTGTAGCCTTGGTCAGCCATTCGCCGATATGGATTTGGTCGCGGGAAAGAGCGCAGCTGGATTCGCCGTTGTCCTTTCGATCTGCCGGGTAGCGGTTGTTCCAGTCGCAAGAGCCGTTGGCGTAATCGGCTTCAAGCACAACGGGACAATCTTTGTTGCAAAGCCCGTAACGCTGGTGCTTGAGCTTTTCCATCGCAGCAAAGAGGTTTTGTTGCAGATCGGCAAAACGGCCGCCGATGAAATCGTTGCAGCTTGCGGCTTCCCAACACAGACCAAGACCGGAGACTGCGAACGTATTGCGTACAAACCAGTCGTTGATTTCCTTTTGGACCCGTATCAGCTTTTCAATGACGTCGGGCGTATTGGGAGCGACAATCAGGAACTTGCCGGCCGCGTTGATCACCTGACTTGTGGATGGCAGCTGCAGCTCTTCGAGCACTCGCAAAGCCGCCAGTTCAGACAGGAGCGAGACGTAGAACGAGCGGCCGCGCAGAATCTTTGCCGCCTTTTTGTTCGTGTTCGAGCCGTCGGAAAAGATGAAATCCTGAATGCCGAAACAGTCGCCCTGAATGACAAGGAACTTTTGAGTGTCCCAGTCACGTCGGCTCTGAAGGAGAGATGTCGCTTCGTCGCCCGTCTGTTGAGCTGCGTAATGCCAGCGCCAGAGTGCGGCGGCAAATGCTGCGGTCGCTTTGGAATGGTCGTAAAGAGAAACGTCCGGTTTGGCTCCGAAAGCAGTTGCCGAAGGAATGCTGTGAGTAAAGGTTAGCCAAAGCGTGTCGAAGTGATCGAGCCACAGGGACCAGTTGGAGCTGTGTTGGCGGATGGCCGATGTGTTTGAGTCTTGCGATTCAACGGAATGTTTGAATTCAGTCCAGAGACGTTTGTATTCTTCAACTGCCTGGTTTCTGCCCATCGGGGCAATGCTCTTCGGATAGAGAGCCGAAACGGAAAGGGGGGCCAGAGGGTAGGCAAACTTGAACGGTGCAGGGGTTCGGATCGTATCGCTGAAACGGATTTGTTCAAAAAGCGTCAGGAGACGCGCTGAATAGAAATCGTCATTCTCAGGGGCTGTGTTGTATTCGTCGAAAGTTTCGCGTTCAAAACCTGAAGCCACGCGATCGGCTGTCGCTACGATCCACTGCAAGAACGTTTGCGGGTGATGGTGAGCTGCACAGCAATTGATCAGGCTGTCGGTGGCTTTTGACAGCGAGTCTCTACTTTCGAAAGGAAAAAGATCCCCAGAAACAATGGGAGGCGCAATTTTTTCAATGACCCCGAATGCCAAAGCTGTGAACGCAGCATGGATATGCGTGTGATAGCCCTCTGGCGTACGGGGGCAATACAGCTGAATGTGGGTGTTTTTATCGGTTTGAGAAGAAACTTCTTGAGCACGTTGCGCGAACTTTCCAAGATCATGACAAAGTCCGGCGAGAGCGACGCGGCATGATGCCGAAAGCAAATCCATTCGTGGAACTCCTTTGGAACGCTTCGATTCGTGCCGAACACTATAGCCTAGTTACAAAAAGCTCTGGAAATCACAAATTTGTGATCCAGGGAAATTACCCAGCAGAGCGCTACGCTTTGCCTGGATCAGAAGGTGAGATTCATTCTTCCAGCAAATTAGCTTAAGTACTGTTGCAGAGAACTCTCAAGCCATCAGCGGTAGACGGTAAGTAAGAACAGATAAAGAAAATGAGTTTTGCTCAGAACCTCAAACTAACGTTCAAGGCATGCAGGTTTGCTGCAGGAGTGAGCGTAAACCTTGCGTCCAACGTAGTCAGTCAGACGGCTTCGACATTGCAGACAGGCGCGCAAGTATTGAGAGATTTGAATAAGGGAGACTATGAGAAAGCCTGCGAGCGGTTAGGACAACATATTCAAGGGGTGGGCCTTGCGGTGGGCGGTGCGATCGAAAGTGCCTGCGGGTTGGTTGACGAGGCGGTTACAGCGAAGTCAGCGGATCGCTTTTTCACAAGTCGTAACGCCAGGCGTGTGGCTCAGGTTGCGATGGTGGGACTTGGTACGGGGTTGCTGATTGATGCAATTGATGGCGATGAGGCCGTAGTGCATGACTACGGTTCAAATGAAGCATATGGCTCGACGCCAGCGATCGATGGTGTGGATCCTGAAGCAATTGAAAACGGTATGTTTGTTGGTGACACGGACGACTTGAATGCATTGATTGCAGCGGGAGAACAACCGGATACGGAGCACATCCCGTCTGACGAAATTCAGCGTGATCCGACTGTGCGTGAGGCTTTCTTGAAGATGCACGGCTACGAAAATACGCCGGAAGGTTATGACGTACACCACATTTTGCCGGTGAGCGAAGGCGGTCCTGACAGTCTTGACAACATGGTGTTGGTTTCAGAAGAGGATCATGACCGTATTACTGCTGCACATCGTGCATATTACGGTTGGTAAGACATATTCAATGAAAAGGAAAGTACTAAATGAAATTCACAAATGCGCTATCCATTTTCACTGCGCCGTTCCCACTTCCGTTTATGGGAGAGGATGCAGGGGAAGCGTGGACTTGCAAACAATATCTTGTGATGATCTCGGTTCGACCGAAGGGTGTTGCAGTTGACGAAGACATTACGCCGAGTTTCAGATTCCAGTATGCCGCTCACGTATATGACCCTGAAGTTTCAATTTCCCGGCCAATTTTGGCGTATACGGTAGAACAGATTTGTTTTTCAGAAACGACAGCGAAAAAATATTTGGACCCGAAGAAAAAAGATTTTTTAAAAAGTGAAGATCATTATTTTGGTCCATTCTTTTTTACAATGTATCACCCGAATGGACATACGAACTTTGACGGCATTGCAATGCCTGATGCAGAGTTTTCTGATGAAGACAAAGCAAATTCTAGGGAAATGGTATTCAAAGATCTCTGTTTGAGGTTAGGTCTTGATTCAGAATACCATTTTAAGCTGAAGGGAAGTGATGCAGATTTCTGTCGTTTGATAAATGTTTTAGCACATTAAAGAAGCGAGTTGCAACATGGGGAATGGATACACATATTTTTGTAAAAAATGCAATTTTAAGATTTTCCTAAGGTCAGGAATAGGATTGAGTTATTGGCGTGTGTCGAAAGAGTTGCGAGAACATTATTTGGAGAGCAACGAAATACCTGAATTAAAGAGAATCATTGAAAAATATCCTGAAGGATTTATATCCGGATCCCTTGTTAATTTTCAATGTCCAAAATGTAAAAGTTTTCATACATTGCAAGATTTGAGTTTTTATATAGAAAAAGAGGATCCATCGGCAAAAGATTGGTTCGATAGAACAACATGGATAACTATGTGGCGATATAGACCTCGTTGTCCGGACTGTAATGTTGAAATGAGCAGAGTCTTGATGTGTCCCAAGTGTCTTTTGCGACTGGAACCCGACATAGATGGTAAGCGTGGAGGGACGGTGATGTTTTGGGATTGAGGGAAGCTTTATTGGAGATTTTGAGGAGATGAAAGCGAATTTAGGTGCGGCAATGGCAGTCGTGGCTGAAAGCTGGTACCTAGGCTTCCTTGCGAAAAAAAATTTCCGTAGATAATGGACCTCAATTGCCGAGAGATGGGGATTGACTTTGATGACAACAGAGAAGCTGCAGACCACAAATTCTGCAATTGAACAAAACTTACCCAGGAGAGTTGTGCGGTTTGTGAAGGACGGAAGACTATTAACGAGACAGCTTAATAGTAAACAAGAGAAACAAAGACTCTTCATGGTCTCACTTGACGTTGGCTATTGATCACTGTCAACTGTTTTACCTTCACGGTAATAGTTAGCAGTAAACGACTGAGCTTATAGGCAATAAGACTGGAGGCTGCCGAGTTTCGGAGTGCTCAGGTGACCGTGGAAGGATTGCGCAGAAAAAGAGAGCTATTTGGGGTAGATAATCCGGGTTATTTGACTCCGAAGCATAAGCTAGGTAGTCTCGTGTTGGAAGAGTGGCATGTTGAAGAAATACACGTTTGCAACCCCTGCTCTGAGATGGCATCCAAAAGTTGGAATTGCTCTCTTTAGCACATTGATTTTGTTGTATTTTTTCACCCTCAAGGATTGAAACGACACCCTGTACTCAAAGGGATTTAGACTTGTTCTGAGCATAAAGATCATGCAAAAACTTTTCATTGAAACGACACCCTGTACTCAAAGGGATTTAGACCTCTTTGATTGGGAACATATCCATGAGAATCTTCATTGAAACGACACCCTGTACTCAAAGGGATTTAGACTCATCGTCTGCTTCCTCCTCCTCGTCTTCTTCATTGAAACGAAACCCTGTACTCAAAGGGATTTAGACATGTTTCCCGGATTGTTATTTCTGAGGCCGCGTGTTATTGAAACGATACCCTGAACTCAAAGGGATTTAGACGCCCAGCAGCCGCCGAAGATCACGTTGTCTTCATTGAAATGATGCCCTGTACTCAAAGGGATTTAGCCCTGGCAATCTTTTCTGTATTGGCGTAGTAAACGATTAAAACGATGTCCTGTGTTCTTTTTCGCAAGGGTGAATAGTTCCGCTTGACCTCCTTGTACGTGGTCGCTTGATGCTATTTGGGCGGTTTTGCCCACGGGCATTCTGACGGTCGGCATTTTGCACGCCAACAACTTGCGCGACGCTCAGACGGATACGGAGGCAGGCATTCGTTCTTTGGCCTCCGTTTTGGGAAAAAGTCTTTATCAGTTTGAAATGCTTTCACCTTTTGCGATTCTTTTGGCAACGGTCTGGTTTGGAATTTTGCCAATGACGGTGTTGCTTACGCTGCCGATTGCAGTGCCCGTGATGACCTTGTGCAAACAAGCCTTGCGTTTTGACGGTGTAAATACGGCAAGCATTGCAACGCTGGACGCTTTGACGGCAAAGACGCAGCTGATGTTTTCTATGCTGATGGTGGCCGGGTTGGTCGCTGGGCATTGGCTGGTCTAACAGAAGCCTTTAAGCGACTGAACGCTCGATTCTCGGAATGGGAGTCGGGCGTTTTTATTTGGGAAGGTCGGAGGGGAAGCCTTATGACACAAAATCCCTCGCGATGCATGGTGAGACTGCGTTCGCGAGGGAATCTAAGTTTGCCGGAACTAGACCTGCGGGCGTTTGTGACTTTAACGGTTCTGTCTTCTCGTTAAGGCTGTAGCCATTCTAAGGCTTTGTCGATGAATTGACGCGTTGCCAGAGACTGATATCGATTGCGTTTCCATGCAATGGAAACGTTGTTGGGAGGGAACTTGGGCGTCGGCCGATAAATAGCTATCTCTCGAGCCAAGCAATCCTCAACAATGGTGGAAGGAATCAGTGCAGCGCCAATACCCGTAGAAATGAGCGCCGGAACTGTCAGAATTGATTGAGTTTCGAGTGTGACAGGGGTTTTCGCTTTATTGAGTTGACAGAGTTGATAGAAATACTCATGAAATGCCTGTCCCATTTTCATAATGATGAACGGCGTATCAGGAATGTCGCTGAGGTCCAGCGGATCAAAGCGAGTAGGCGGTTTGGGGTGAGATTTGACGTAGGGATGATCTCCAGGAAGACCGATAAGTACCTCTTCACTGTAGACCTGGACATGATCCAGGGAACCGGGAACCATTGAAGAAATGACAATGCCACAATCAACACGGCCGGATTCAATCATGGCCAGTACTTCGGCAGTGTTGCCTTCTTCAATGCGCACAACGATGCCCGGATTTTCTTTCTTAAATCGGGAAAGAACGGGGTTGAGAAGCGTCGCTGTTCGATAGGCTGTACTGCCAATGCGCAGGTCACCGGTCTTAAGTGCGCGTCGGTCGGCGAAGCGCTGTCGGCATTCGCGCTCAATTTCATCGATTTGCCTTTGAGCCTCAATCAGTTCCTGACCTTCCTGTGTCAGAGTCCACGGTGAGGTTTGCCGGTCAAATATCGTGATTTCGTACTCTTCTTCAAGCCGTTTGACGTATTGGGAAAGTGACGGCTGAGAGACAAAAAGACGGCGACTTGCAGCAAGGATCGAACCGGTCTCGATGATCGCTTCGAGATGCTTGAGGATTCGGTTGGCCATTTTCTTTTGCTTCTTTCGAGTTTGTTCGTCTCGAGTATAACATTTGTCTTAATCAGACTCGTCACAAATAATATTTTTCAAAAGTCAAATGTCTCTTTACTGTTTGGGTTGCTGAGGATCCGAGCAGCATCAACAAAAATACACAACAGTAAAGGTGACTACTTATGCAGGATCTCATTATCGAGAACGGTCATGTGGTCGATTGGTTCAGCAACATAGACACCATAGCCGACATATCAGTCAAGGATGGGGTGATAACGGCTATTGGGAAAGCGACCGAATCGGCCAAACGACGCATCGATGCAGCGGGATTGCTGGTTATTCCGGGCATCATTGACAGCCATATGCATGCATCATCTTGGTTGGCCGGTAGAAAGAGCTACAAGATGCTTGCCCTTGCCGGTGTAACTACAGCGTTGGAGATGGCGGGGCCATTGGAAGACGTGAAAGAGGGCTTGCGCGAAGACGGCAGCGGCATTACGGTCGGCTGTCTTGAAATGATTCGACCGGGGTGGAATGTTCAGTCTACGTCGCCAAAAGTAGAGGAACTGTCTGAAGTCATTTTCAACGCACTGGATCGCGGAGCCTTTGGCGTGAAGCTACTCGGTGGACATTATCCGCTTACTCCCGAAGCATCTGCTCAACTCATCAGGTTGTGCGACAACAACGGCGTCTACCTGGGAATTCATGCCGGTTCAACCGAGCAAGGTTCCAATATCAACGGAGTCAAGGAGATCGTTGATTGTGCTGAGGGGCACGCGTTTCATTTGGCGCATACGAACGCATACTGTCGGGGCAACATACTTGATGTGCCTCAGGAAGTTGCCTTTGTGGAGAAGATTCTCCAATCACATCCTGAGATTGACAGCGAAAGTTATTTGTCACCCATCAATGGTTGCTCCGGAAAATGCATTGATGGAGTGCCCGAAAGCGGTATTACGCGGAATTGCCTGCACTCCCATGGCTATGAGGAAACACAACAAGGTTTGCGTGAGGCAATTGAGGACGGCTTTGCGAGGGTGCATCTTCAGAAGACAGATTCTGTTGTATTGGCTGAGCCTAACGAAGGACTTCGACTCTGGCTTGAGCAGAACACAAATGCATCAATGAGTTTCGCAGTTAATCCGTCTTTGTCAAATTTTTATTTCGCTACCCAAAAGCGTCCAAACGGAACGTTTCTTTCGGATAGTTTCTGTACGGACGGAGGAGGTATTCCCCGCAATGTCATTCTTGAAAACGGGTTGTCGCTCGTGAAGTTCGGAGCGATCACTCTCAAAGAGTTTGTTTTTAAGTCAAGCACTTCAGCGGCCAATCTTTTGGGGTTAGCCAATAAAGGAAGGTTGGTTGTTGGGGCGGATGCGGACATTACGGTTGTGGATTACGCCAAACAAAAAGCCGTCCATGCGTTTTCCATGGGTAATCCAACCCTTCTCTACAACAAAGTGGTCGGCAAGGGCGGAACACTCTTGACCACACCGAATGGTAAAAAAGCCGCCTTAGAGGCTGGGCTAAACGCACGCGTTGCTGATATGCAAGCGCTGTTTGACTATCGCCTCAATCGTTTCAATTAGCCCTGGTTCAGATGACAAATTCAGGAGAAAAAAGATGATCTGGATTGGTATTGCGGTGGTGCTGGGTACTTTCTGGCTTATTTACAAAAACTACGAGGCACGGTTGGTTCTGTTCCTGTCGGGTATGTTGATGACGTTGATTGGCATATCTTTCGGCGGTTCAACTATCGGTTTTCCCCAGGCGATCGATGCCTTTGTAAAACAGTTTGTAAACGGCGGGTTGGTTCCTACCTACACAACCGTGATGGGTTTCGGTTATGTCATGAGTTATACAAAGTGCGCGGATCACTTGGTCAATGCATTGGTACGTCCGCTGGCAAAGGTTCCCATGTTGGTCATACCCGGGGCGGTTGTGATCACTTGGGTACTGAACATTGTCTTGCCGTCAGCCGTCGGCATCGCCGCTGCTGTGGGCGTTTTGTTGATTCCTGCTCTCATAGCGCTCAAGGTCCGTCCCGTTATGGCCGCTGCGGCGGTATTTCTGGGAACGTGGGGTTCTGTGGTGAGTCCTGGCTTGATGTTTAATCCTCAGATTGCGGATATCGCATTCAAAGCCGGTGAAATTGAGTCTCCAGACGCAATGATTGTGATTTTTGCGGAATTCTTTCCTGCTTTTGTCGGATCGCTGATCGCAGCTGTTGCATTGGCTTTCTTGGCCGTGATCATGAAAGAAGGTGTTGGAAGTCAGAACGCCGTGCAAGTTTCCCAGGAAAGTCAAACTGAAGAATTTAAAGTTAATTACTTCTACGCGTTGGTGCCGATTTTGCCACTCTTCTTGCTGGTCATAGCATCCAAGCAAGTCGGTTGGTTGCCGTCGAATGTGTTTACTGTTCCGTGCTGCATGCTCATTGGGACTGGCGTAGGGCTGATCGTTGGGTTGATCAACAAACTCAATCCCGGCGAGGTATCCAAAAAGTTTTGCCGCGGCTGTGGGGATGCTTTCTGCGAAGTGGCTCTTCTGATTGCTGCCGCTGCGGTGTTTGCCTCCGGCATGAAATCGATCGGCCTGACCGGAGCGTTGGTCGATACGATGAAAGGGTCGGAATCTGTGGCAATGGCTTCGGCTGTCATTGGCCCGTGGTTGATGGCAATTGTTTGTGGTTCCGGTAACGCAGCTGCTTTGGCTTTCAATGAGGTGATTACGCCGCATGCCGCAGACTTTGGCATGACGGTCGTCCAACTTGGTGCTGTTGCTCAGGTCGCTGCTGGTCTTGGACGTACGATTTCTCCCGTTGCCGGTGGGGTTATCGTCATTGCGTCAATTGCCGGAGTGAATCCGATCGATATTTGCAAACGAACATTTATTCCCGTTTGTTTGGCCTTAGCAGCCTTTACGGTGGGGATGTATCTGTTCTAGGAGACACAAACAAGGCAAGTAGTCAGTGACAAACGTGAGCTACTTGCCTGCCTCAAGACCAAACTCAGTCCTAGTCGACGGTTGGTTTCGCAAAAGCCATCAAACGATTGAACGCTCGATTCTCGGAGGAGGGGAATCGAGCGTAATTTATTTCAAACTTTTGGAATGCTTGTCACATCCAATACGTATCCCACGCCTCGAATTGATCGTATCGTTACGTCAATCACTCCGGCATCAGAAATCTTTTTTCGAAGTCGGCTGACCATCATGCGCAATGCTTGTGTGTCACCGATACTGCCTTTTTCCCATAGGGCATCTTTCAACGAGTCGTGCCATAAAACCATTCCAGGATGCTTGGATAGTTTGTCAAAAATTAAAAATTCGCTAGCAGATACATCTATTTCGGTTTGTCCATTCAATAGCTTATGTTTGCCTCTATCAATACAAACGCTCCCAACGTGTTGAATTTGCATTTCTTCACTGCGGTGGCTACGAGTGCGTTTCAATATGCTCTTTACTCGAGCCAATAATTCGGGCAAGGCAAATGGTTTTATTAGGTAATCATCTGCGCCAAGATCAAACCCAAGAAGTCGATCTTTGACTTGAGTTCGTGCAGTTAAAAATAATACAGCGGCATCACTTTTTTCTCGGATCTCCTTCAGAACTTCAAATCCATCCTTTCCCGGCATGTTGATGTCCAAGATGACCAGGTCGGGCAGAAAAAATACAAATTTCTGCAAAGCTTCTTCGCCGTTGTAAGCTTTTTCAACGATAAAATCATCAAACTCTAAATTTGTAGCAATCAGATCTGTGAGAGTTTTTTCATCATCGACGACTAAGATTTTAAATGATGCACTGGTCATATTTCTAGATTACGAATTTGTATTGGGTAGAGAAATTTCAAAAATAGTTCTCGTTTCTGTATTTTGAAGGGAAATCAATTCGATTTTTCCATGATGAGCTTCAACAATGGTGTGACATATGGATAAACCGAGTCCTGAGCCGCTGGGTCGTAAATTGAGAGCGCGAGTGCCTCTATAGAAACGTTCGTACAAGTGTTCTCTATCTCGATCCGAAAATCCTATCCCATTATCACTGACTTTGAAGATGGTCAGACTATTATTCTGCTCCACTGTCACCTTTACGAAAGGTTTGATTGAATTATTGTATTTTAATCCGTTTTTAATGAGATTTACGAAAACTTGAGAAAGTCGAATAGGGTCGCCGACAAATGTGATATCCATATCTGAAGGAAGAGTATCCCATATCACATAGTCAGATCCACTGGAGAGCAATGATAAAACGGAATGTCTTAATTTATTAACGCTGATCTTTTCGCACCTAAGACGAATTGCTCCATTTTTTATTGAGCTGATGTCAAGCCAATCATGAATCAATGTTTGCAGGCGTTTAGTGTTCTGTAGTAATTGCTCAAGGATAGAAAGCCTCGCACTATGAGTTAAACGATCGTCTCGATACAATAAAGTTTCAAGTCCAACACCAAGAGTGGAAAGTGGGTTGTTCAGTTCGTGAGCTGCTAAAGCCACGATATCGTCCTTGATTTGTTTCACTTCTTCGTCTTTGGTAATGTCATGAAAGAGCAAAACTTTCCAAGAAGGCGAATCTTCAACTGTATGGGATTGCGACTTGTTACCGTTAAAATTGATTTGCAGGTCAGTTCTGTCTCTTTTGGGGGACTCCATTGACACTGATGTGATTGACCAAATCCTCTTGAACCCCGAACCTTCAAATTTTTCCTCGCACTTCAGCTGTTGAGAAGTATCTTTCAGCAGAAGCTCATCCCATGATTCTTTGGTTGAGCCGATCAGGGTTATTAGGTCATCAATTTTTTGTCCTTTATTTAGGTTAAAAGCTTGTTTGAAACAGGGATTTGTATATTGAAAAATTTGCATTTCATTCAACACGACAATCGGCATGTTGATGACGGAGAGCATATCTTCAAAAAAACGTCTGTTGCGAGAAGAGTCTTCTAATAGGTCTGCGTTTTCTTTTAAAATATCATAAACAGCTAAAAATCTTCGCAAAATATTCTTTTCTTTTGCATTTAAGTTGTCAACACTGTCAGAATCTACAAAAATCGAAGGTGAAAGGTCGCTGATTTCGACGAGCTCTTGATCTTTTTCTGTTGAGACACGGTTTAATCGAAGTTCTTTCACGCCCAAAAGCTTGGCCAGTCTTCTTAAATTGTCTTTTAGTTTTTGATTAAGATGTGAAATCGGTGCTATTAATGCATTAATAATTAATAGTTCTTCATTTTGTTTCCGTAGCGATTCTGTGCGTTCGGAAACTTTGAACTCAAGCTGTCGATTCAATTCCAACAGTCTTTTTCGACTGATTGTTAAATCATCTGCTAGTTTCGCAAAGCGCAACAGAATTTCCCTCATTTCTAACGGGAAATTGCTAAATTCTTGCTTTGATTGGTCGTCTTGGGTTTTTCCCTGACGAAGTTGTAACATGGCAATCGTTAAGGTGTCAAAGAAGTGTCCCAACGATCGCCATTGCCGAATTCCGGTAGAAAAAGTCATTAACAGTACAAAAGAAATAAATAAAGCCGATAGAACGACGACAACTCTTTCTTTCGTGAAAATTTTTTCTGCAGGACTACTGACGACAACAATCCACGGAACTGTCTCCAGACGGAATTTGGCAAAGACTTTGTCCTCGCCTAAATCTTGGGCTGGACTTTTTCGAGAAGAGTAAATTTGTTTGCCGGAATCTTCATAAATATCAAGTTGAGAAAATGATTCCAAACGACGAGTGGCAATTTGATCTACTAAACGAGAAAGGTCAACTAAGCCTAACAAAGATCCGGTTTGATTTTGAATGTTATATATTGGTGTGGCGATGGGTAATAGATTTACTTCATTTTGAGAAAAGGTTTGACCAATCACGGTCTGTCTGTCTCGAATGGATTCTCTGACACACCATAAATTTGTTTCGGATAAATTTGACAAATAATCGACGTGACCTTGGAGATAGGACTTTTGTTGGTCTGAGGAGATGAAGAGCAGCGTCTCGAAGTTATGCAAAGCGGAGAATATTCTTTTCACCAATTGCTGTTCCGGGCCGTCGCTTGCTCCCAGTGCGTCTGCGGCTGCCCTCATTGCATTTCGATTCTCGATAAGCTGTACCGAGACGTCTTCGGCAACGATCTTTGCCAAATCCATGTGTCGCAGTCGTAGATTTTCGTTGAGCGTCAAGACGTGCCAGACCACTACAATCAGCGTGGCGACTAACGGAACGAGTGAAGTTGCTACTATTGACCAAGCGAACCTGTAGCGGATGGATGATCGTGAGAAATCCGGCATGTTTGGACATTAGCTATTGATGTACCCAGGTCTGTTTGATTGTAGACGTTCCCGTTTCCTAAAAGACAACGTATTGCAGTATGAGCACAATGAATCGGCGCAGTTTCCTGAAACAATTGGGTCTTACAACGGCTATGGGCATGGCAGTGCCTGGGCAGGCTTCTGGGGCAGTCAGTGAAGACTTGACAGAAGGTTTGCGTACCTCAGAAGATTTCGATACCTGTCTGAAAGTCGATGACCAGTGGGATCAAGTTGTTGATGTTGTTGTTGTGGGCTGTGGCGCTGCGGGGATGGCGACAGCCATTGAGGCACATGACAGTGGTCTGGATGTGTTGATAGTTGAGCGTAGTCCTCGTTCTTCACATGTGCCCTCCACGCGCTTGTCGGCCGGTATCTACCAGTGTCCTGCCATAAACAACGGCACGGAAAATTTGGCCCGGTACATCGCTTCCACTTACATTCCGAGTGGCTTGAGTGACTGGGATGCTGGCACGATGGATAAGACGCTTCAGAATTTTGCTTATACCTGGGCCAAGCTCGCGCCGGAAACCTACAACTGGCTTCGTTCGCTTGATCCTTCGTTTAGGTTTGCGCTTTTTTCGCTTTATACAGCTCCCCGTTTTTCTTTCCCGGGCACTGCATCTCTTAACATCGGCGCGCTTATTTCGACGTATTCGCGTTGGAAAGATTTTTCCAAGTCGTCTTTCAACAGACCCAAAGAGGAAAAACTCAACGGAGAAGCTTTGTTTGCTTGTTTGAGAAATGGTGTCGAGAGCAGGAAGATAAAGGAAATCTACGGCGCCAGGGTCACCGGTCTTCTTAAAAACAAGAAAGGGCGGATTTGCGGTGTTGCCGCTACGGACGAATCCGGTTCACCGTTGTCACAGAAAATAGGGGCTCGGTGCGGAGTTGTTCTTGCAACCGGCGGTTTTGGGTTTAACAAGGAGCTTCAAGCATCATTGTTGCCGGCTCCAGGACAAGATTTCTGGGCCGAATCCGGATCTCCGCTTAATACCGGAGACGGCATTTTGTTAGGCATTAGAGCTGGTGCCCAACTCATTTCCAGCAATTGTTTGTTTGATCGGTTCGCCGCGCTGTTGCCTCAAATGCATCAGGGGGTGCATGTCGGAGCGCTGTTGGATTGCATCGGCAAAGCGCATTCGATTTTGGTTGACAACCATGGGCGACGATTTGTGTCTGAGTCTCAACTTTCTGACACCAAACATTCTTTCGGATTCGCGCAAGAATTGCTGAAATTGGACTTGCCGACCCTGTCTTACCCCCGTGCTCCGATGTGGTTCATTTGTGACGAGGAACGCATGCGATCTGGTCCGCTGGCTACGCTCGGGGAGGGCTCAGTTGTCAACGGTTTCGTTACTTGGGACAAGGATAATCGTATTCCTGTTAAGAAAGGTTGGATACTCAAGGCATCCACTATCAATGGGTTGGCTCGTCTCATCGCCGACTCACCCGTCAACGCCGGTCGAATGAGCGAAACGACTCTGAGAAAGACCGTTGAGCAATTCAATGTGTGGTGCGAGACAAAGGTGGATCGCGATTTCGATAGAGATCCGAGTACGCTTTTGGAAATAAAAAAACCTCCTTTTTATGCAATGCCGGTTACTCTCAGTGTTCCATTCATGGGAGCTGGATTGGCGACAGATGAACGTCGCTGCGTCATCGATTGGCAAAACAAGCCTATTTCGGGTTTGTTTGCAGCCGGTGAGGTTGCCCCCGTCAGTCGTTTCCTTCACGATCGTGGAGGGCACCTGTCGGAATGTCTCGTCTTTGGGCGAGCATTAGGACAATATTTAGCTCAGGAACCCATTTCTTTATAGAGCTTGTTATGTAATTGTGACGTTTGGGCTAAAGACCGTGACGGTACTGTTATCTCACCCTCCTAAGATCGTTGCAAACGAGCGAGTCCCCACTCAAGCGCTCGTTGCAACAAAATCAAGCAGGAGGAAGCTAAATGAGATTGCTTCATGGTCTATGTCTGGCGATTTTGGGTTGTACTCTCGTCAGCGTTAGTGTCGCTCAGGCCGGGCAGATGTCGCTCAAACACAAAAATGTCGAATGTGCCGTTTGCCACGGTACCGATAAACCCACCAAATTGGCTCCGCAAGACGGATGTATCAAGTGTCACGGTCAGTACAAGGGAAAAGTCATTCCCAATGTGGACTACAACCCTGACCGTAACCCCCGCCGTCCTATCGTAGAAGTGAATCCGCACGACTCTCACCTTGGCAATGTGCGTTGCACGTTGTGCCACAGGGAGCATTCTGCAAGTCCCAAGACGACTTGCAATCAGTGTCATGCCAATTTCCGCTTGAATGCCAAGTGATAAGGAGCCGTATATGAAATCCTTCAAATTGACTATCACCAGTGCTGCAGTGGCGCTGTCACTAGCGCTGTCCAATGTTGTGAGTGCTGAGGAAATTACTCATGAGGCCGACGTTGTCATTGTCGGCGGTGGCGGTGCAGGTATGGTTGCTGCTGCCTTTGCGGCTGAAAACGGTCTCAAGCCGATCCTTGTCGAAAAGCTTCCGGGCGTTGGCGGCAACCTAATGATGTTTGAGATCACATTTGGTCAGCAAACTGAATTTACGGATGCCGATCAGGTCTATTACCCGGCAGACATGCTCGTCGCCGACTTTCTGCGATACAGCCATTACATGGTCAATCCGGTAATGGTCAAACGCTTTATCGAACGTTCCGGACAGCAAATCAAATGGCTGACGAATCGTGGCGTTGAGATTGTCGGTAACGTCCCTACTGAACTCAACGGTCGTCGCGTGGGTCACGTCTATAAAAATGTCTTTCCCAACCGAAACTTTATCGAAGCAATGCGCAAGATCATTCTCGATAACGGTGGAAAGATCATTGTCGAAACTCGAGCCGACAAACTGCTTCAGGACAAAAATGGTCGTGTGATCGGCATTCATGCCAAGGACTACAAGAACGACGACATTATCGTTAAAGGCAAAGGCGGTGTGATTCTTTGTGCCGGTGGATACGGTGCCAATAAAAAGCTGCTGAAGCTTCTTAATCCTGACATGCCTGAAGATACTCCCATTACGGGTATTAAGACCAGTACCGGCGACGGTATCCAGATGGGGCTTGATATCGGTGCCAAGGTTGTTGGCGGTGATGCTTTCATTTCTGAAGGTGCTTTGCCCTGGAAGGTTGACTACCGAGAAGTTATCAGTCAAAAAACCTGGATTGCGGCAAATGTCGTCAATAAAGGACCGGGTTTGCAGCTCAATAAAAACGGCAAACGATTCTTCAACGAAGGCCTGGGCGGTGACTATTCGGTCAGCGGCAATGCCATGCGCATCAATGGCAACTATATGTTCAGCCTCCTTGATGACGATGAAAAGCGTGATCTGGAAAGTGGCTCCGGTGCGGTTTTTGGGTACTTTGCGCATGCGCTGCCCGGAGACAAAATGACGGGGCTTAAGGAACTGTTTAACGGCAAGGGAAGACAGGCTGAAATTGCATTCGTAGGCAATACGATCGAAGAAGTTGCTAAGAAAGCCGGCCTTGATCCGAAGGTCGTTGCAGAAACCGTCAAGCGTTACAACCAATTGTGCGCGGAAGGGGTCGATCGTGACTTCGGCAAGGATGCTCGTTACATGCGTCCCATCAAGAAGGCACCGTTTTACATCGTCAAAGGCCAGCACACCATCTGTGACACGACCGGTGGTCTTCAGGTCAACGAGGATGCTCAGGTCTTGAACACCAACGGGGATCCGATTCCCGGACTTTACGCTTCCGGTGCAATGGCCGGTGGCAAATACGGACCCTCGTACGTTTACAACATTACAACGGGCTATGCGTCGGCTACGGCAATGATGGGCGGAACCTTTGCTGTTCAGGATATTGCACGCAAGACGTTTGGGCGAGAGATTGTTTATTCGCCCGACCTTCCGAAAAAGTCTAAGAAATAAAGAATCGCATACGCGGGAAGAGCGTGAGTTCTTCTCGCACGGAGACAGCTATGTCATTGAAAAAAGTTTTTATAGCCACGGGAATCGCTTTTGCCGCGGCTGCTGCGCAGTCTGCTGACGTTTCGATCTACGGGATCGTTGATATGGGGCTTCTTATCAGGAATACGGCTTCTATCGAAGGCGCGGCAGGTACTTTGGCTGAGTCGAAGACTTCCGTTGGTGTCGAGAGCGGACAGTACTATCCGAATACTTTCGGTTTAAAGGGGGAAGAGGACCTCGGCAATGGGCTTAAAGCTGGTTTCATGTTGGAAAACACTTTCAATTCCGACACCGGTGCAATGTTTGAAGAGGGGAGTTTCTTCAATAACCAATCGGTTCTTTATCTTGAGAAATCAGGGTATATGTTTGCCATGGGGCGCATGAAGGCTCTTACCTCCACGATGGGGTACTTTGACTACGGTGCATTCATGGAACCTTTTGAGGGGAGTTGGCGCAATGCGGGAAGCAGCGTGTTGGCAATGATTGGCCAGGATGTCCGCAATGCGGTAGCGTTGGATATGCATCCTTCCGATTCGATTCGAATCACGGGTATGTATTCTCTGGCCCAAGGCGAGACGGAAGAAACAACCTATTCGTCGAATCGTCACTACATGGGGTTGGCGGCTTCCTATTCTCAGGGCGGTTTGTGGGCTGCCGTTAGCTACGAGCACATCACTCAGGGTCACGAAGGTGCCGAATATTATGATGGCAATGAAGCGCATGTCGCCAAGTTCGCCGTCAACTATGACTTTGGCCCCGTTCGTCCGTTCTTTGTCTACTCCTTCGCCAACGGGTATGACTGGGGTTGGGAGGGTCCGGCGGTCAAGACCCACAGTTTTGTTTTGGGTGCTACGTCTCCTGTGGCCGGCGGCACAGCTCGCTTCAGCGTCCAGTATTTGAAAGGCTCGAGTGAGAAAGCCGACGACGGTAAAGATTTTGAGCCGGAAGTTGTCTCCGCAGCTATCGGGTACACCTATCCGCTCAGCAAACGCACCACCTTCTATTCGGTGGCTTCGTATGCCTTCGGCAGCAAGTCTTTGGACAAAGATTGGGATTCTGACTACTCAATGGCAGGCCTGGACGGACGCCAAAATGCCAACGCGGCGATGGTGTCTTTGGGCTTAATGCATACTTTCTGATGACGGGACGGAGTGCACTCTTTTGGAGTTGCACTCCGTCAAAGCGATCCTCAACAAATCAACGTTGAGAAGTTATTTTCTCCTACACACCGATCTCAGACTGCTACGTGACAGATACCGATAGTCCGGGCCGCGCAATTTCAGCCGTGAGGTTTGCCAGATTGATGATGCGAACGGCGGAAGCGGCAGCTGGCTGTGCGGTCGTTACTGATGCCGACGTACTTCATAAATAGGACGGCCACGCAGACGAAAACGAGCGCCGACGTGACGCCGGTAAGAAAGAGAGGAGAAAAGACAACAAGTAATGCTCGGAAGTGGTCAGGAATCCCAGAGCACACTACAGCATCGCGCCTATCATCCCCGGATTTCGAATCCGGGGATGATAGGCGCGTCTTCTGAGAGGCTTAATGACAGTCAGGATCTTGAGATCTCAGTATTTGTATGACCGAAGTAACCAAGTTCTGTCAAGGCATTTGTGACGGCAATCTCATCGTCTTTTGACAGACGCCCGTAGCGGGCACAGCCGTCGAAGTCGCTAAGACAAAATTGGGCAATCTTTGTGCAACGAACAACCGATGGCTTGAGCAATCCAGCCTCTTTCCAATGCTGCAAAGCAACCTCTCCGGGACAGTCCGTGCGCGGTGGGTGACTTGTTACCTTGGCACCGGCGACTAAAACTTCGCCGGTGTCTGAGTTGATGTCGAGAATTACGACGGGACGGCATTTGAAGACATCTGGTTTATCGTCAAAATAAAAGGCAAGTCGCCATACTTCGTAAGGCAACGGCTGATTATTCGACATCATCTTCGTCGTCCTCATCGCGCCATTGGGCGGGCATCATCAGTTTTCCATTTTGATGATAAGTTTTAATGATACGAGGATCATTCCAGTTAAAGCCCTGGCGTTGAATTCTCACGTCGAAAGGAAAGCCTCCTACTTCAACAAAACGGGTAATGAGAACTCTAAGTGCCGTTGCAGCCGGCATGCCGAGAGCTTCAGCCGTCTGAGTAAAGTCGTTTTTTAGCGTGGAGGGCAACTTGAGATTCAAGCTGGCAAGTTCTGACATAAAACACTCCTAAAAGCAGGCTAAAAAATATTTATTGGCTGTGTTTTTGGTATTTATTTTACCCATCTTTGATGGGGCCGCTTACGATGCTTGAAGGCTGAAAAGCAAAGACGGAGTTTTTCAGTAATTGACTGAAAAAAAGGGTTCGCGTATCGCCAGATCTTCCACCGAAGCGGTCAGACGGAAATACCGTTTTGTTCCGCGTTTAGCTCTTGATCGGAAAGTACTTCCAAAGAAACTGCGGCACCAGACGCCAGAAAAAGACCAGGAGCTTGTATTTCCAGTCGATGACGAGGACACGCTTTTTCGTTTCAATGCCTTTGACGATGGAGGAGGCGACGTCCGTGACGTTCATTTTCAACGGATAGCTCTTGCCGTCGGCCAACAAATCCGTGTCAACGAAGCCGGGTCTCACGTCGGTAAAAATCATCGGGCAGTTCCGCATCACCGATAGTTGCTCCAGAGCGTCCAGGTAGGTGTTCTGAAACGCCTTTGAGGCTGAGTAAGCACTGGCGGCTCCGAGGCCTTTTGTGCCGGCAATCGAACTGATGATGCACAGATGTCCGCCGCCTTTTCCGAGGAAGTAGGAGAAAGCGCAGTCCACAAGCCGCACGAAGCCGTCAACGTTGGTTGCGACGGTGTTCAATTCGGCACCGGGATTGAGATCAATGTTCTGGCAACCGATGCCGGAGCAGTGAACGTACAGATCCATTCCGCCCAGATCAGCGATCAGAGCAAGCAGGTCGCTGGCGGCATCGTCAGAGCGCACGTCAATGCGGCGTGCATGAATTTTCTCGGGCGCTTTGGTCTTGATTTCTTCAAGCCGTTCGGTGCGTCTGCCCGCAATGCCGAGTTCCCAGCCTTTGGCAAGTAACTGTAATGTGAGCTCTTTGCCGATTCCGGACGTTGCGCCGACGATGATTGCTTTTGGCATAGTATGTCTTGCTCTGAAAGTTGTTTCACGAAATATAGCCTTTGCAGCTACCTGCGTTTCTCTGAACCATGCCTAAAGTTCTACGACCGACCTGTTTGCAGTTACTTCTTGACTTTCGCGACAAGAAAATCATCAAGGTGCTTAAGTGTGATCCTGATTGCAAGTCAACGGTGCAGGTTCTTTGGCGCGATGCTTTGATTGCCTCCGGAGTGGAGGAGGACCGGTTTGTCTTTATTAATTTGGAAGAGCCCGCAGCCGAGCCGTTCAGCGAACCTAAAACATTGCACGGCCACATCAAGTCGCGACTCGTAAAAGGTCAGATGGTGTACGTCTTGTTCAGAGGGATAGAGCAGGTTCGAGATTTTCCTCGTGTTCTGGCAAGCCTGTTGCTGCAGGAAGGTCTTGATTTATACGTTATTTGTTCCGGGGACTTTGCAGTGGACACCCCGATGGCTACGTTGCTGACCGGGAGGTACGTAGAAATTAAGACGCCTCCGCTGGATGGTTCGGATTTTGACAAGTCTCGCGGGGCATTTTGAGGCCGTCATCAGGTAACAACGACCTCTCTCATTGCCGCAATCACTCTTGACTACACTGCCGTCCAAAATGGGAACCACACTTTAAACTTCTTATTTGGGTCTTTCGGAGGAACGAGTTTGCCGTCTCCGACCGTGCCGCCGTCGGCAATTTCGACCATCGTCTGAGCTTCCCATACTTGGCCGATCAGCTCCAGCTCGGAAAGGTCGGAACGGATTTCCGACTTCTTGCTGTCGTACGTGTAGCGGTAGGCGCCGTCGTCGAGCAGTTCCACAATGGCAATGTCAAAGCCTTCGCTGCCGTCGGTTTTACGGAAAACGTAGCAACCGTTCTCGTCAACTTTGATCTTCTTTTCGTTGACCAAAAGCCTTGCGCCTTTCGGAACCTCCGGCTCAAGCAGATCGTCCGTTGCGAAGATCATCGGGCCGGCGATGTCTTTGTTCTGTACTTCAAAGCGGCCTTGACTTTCGTAAAAGTGAATCGTGATGTCTTCGTCATCGGGGCCGCAGCCGAAGCGTGTAACCGATGTGCCATTGTTGGACTCCATGCGCTTTTTCCTTGTCAGCTTCTGTACTTTCTGCCGGAGCCGACCAGAACGCCTTCGATCTGGAAGTCGTCGTATTCGCCCGGGTGCATGACCGGGTAGTTGCCGGAGCTGTTTTGCGGATGCAGTTCCGGTTTGCCGTCGACGAACTCAAGCTTTTTGAGCGTGAAGTCCCCTTGCAGGTAGGCGAGCACGATGTCGCCGCGGCGCGGTTCAACGGAGCGATCGATGATGAGAATGTCACCCTCGTAGATGCCGGCATCGATCATGGAGTCACCGCGTGCTTCGATAATGAAAGTCGCATCGCGGTTTTTCACGAAGTAGTCGTTGAGTGACAGGTCGTTTTCGGCATAGTCCGCAGCAGGGGAGGGAAAGCCGCACTGAACCGTCAGGTCAATGAACTTGATGCCTTCGGATTCTTCACCGGGACGAGCGGGAGCCAGTTTCTTGAGTGCCATTGCCCGCTGCGTTGCCGCTTCAAGCAGGGGTCTCATAAAGTTTGCGCCGCCCAGTGACTTGCAGGTGTCGGCAAGCTTCTTGGTCACGCGAACCTGAAGATTGACATCGAGCAACTCATTGGTCAGACGAGGTCTTCCAACCGGTTTGTGTTCTTGGGACGAAGGCTGTTTTTTGCTTTTTTCCATGGGATTCTCGCACTTGCGATTTGTATACGAATAACGTATCCTACCTCAAAACAAGATTCGTATGCAAATGTCTACGCCTATTTTTCTCCATCTGGACGGCAATTCGTTTTACTGCAGCTGCGAGCGTCTTTTCCGTCCCGAGCTGCGTGGCAAGCCTGTTGTTGTGCTCTCCAACAATGACGGTTGCATCGTGGCGCTCACCAAGGAGGCTAAGGCCGTGGGACTCAAGCGCGGCATGCCGCTTTTTAAGGTCAAGGACATTGTTGAAGCCAACAAGGTGGCCGTATTGTCCTCAAACTACGAGCTCTACAACTCGATTTCAGGGAGGATGCAAAGAACCGTTGCCGGCATGATTCCGCGTATGGAGTCGTATTCCATTGATGAAGTGTTTGGGGATTTAACCGGGGTGGAAGACGGGGATCCGGCACGTTTGACCGCGTTGGTGCAATCCATACGGCAGCGCGTCTACAAGTGGGTCGGCATTCCGACGTGCGCAGGGATTGCCCCCACCAAGACGCTTGCCAAACTATGCGACCACTTTGCCAAGACCTATCCGGTTTTTAACGGCGTTGTCAATTGGCTGGAGTTGAGGCCGGAACGTCAACACAAAGCCATGGCGATTACGCCGATCAAGGAAATCTGGGGAATCGGCTCCAGAAACCGCGAGAGATTGGAAGCCATGGGTGTGAAGACGGTGCTTGATTTTGCCCGGATGGACGCTTCACTCATTCGCAGGCGCTTCACGGTCGTACTTGAACGAACGCACAGAGAGATTCTTGGCGTCTCGTGCATTCCTTTGGAAGATCATCCGCAGCCGCGGCAACAGATTGTTCGGACACGTAGCTTTGCCGTGACGTGCAGCGACATGGACGCCATTCTTGCGGCCGTATCGGTTCACATGGCCGAAGCCGTCAATGTGTTGCGTAAGCAGGGCTGCGCCGCCAAAACGGTGGGAGTGATGTTTCATACAGATCCGTTTAAAGCCAACGACCGTTATCACGCAGTCGTCGAATACAGACCGTTGCAACACGCGTGCGCGGATGTGATCACGCTTACCCGGGCTGCGCACGATCTGGTGCGAGCCTTTTTCAAGGAAGGATACGGGTACAAGAAAGCGGGTGTCATGCTTGCCGACCTGGTGCCGGCGGAACAGTCCTTGGTGCCGACGACGCTTTTCGACACGGATGAGATCGAGGTTCTGAAACGCCGAGAGCGGATTCAGGCTTCGATTGAGGCCCTGAACGAGAAGTTTGGCGGCAAGGTGGTGACACTCGCAAGTGCCAAGTGTTCTGTGGAGTGGGCCATGCGGCGCGATTACCTCTCACCGTGTCCGACAACAAAGTGGGATGATTTGCTCAAGGTCAACTGAATTGCGGCAGATCTGAGCGTGTCGGGAAGAGATGGTCTGCCGCTCAATGACCAGGACCACTCACCGCCTCACTGCGTGACATTGCTCGAAAAGCCCGTTTTTTGCTTTTCCAAAGCCAGAAGCATCAGGCGCTTTGCTTCGTAATGCTTTTATGCGAACTGCTTGTCCATGGCAATTCGTTGCATCCTTTCTTCTCCAGAGTTTTTGCTTGTCTCAGTGCAGGGTATTTGGAGCAAAATGCATCAAATTCCTAGGAATAGCATGCGTGCATGCATCAAATTCCCAGGATTTTGATGCATATATGCAGGTCTCTGTCCTTGCCTGAAATTGGTTGACAGTTTTCTGCGGTGTGACTGAATAAGTAAACAGTTCTTTGGTTTTTGCCTAAAACTGTCGACAGCTTTTTTACAAAGACCTGATTTGGTTGACACCAAACAGTCTCGTCAGAGAGTCTTCTTCGATTTTATCCTTGCATCATCCTCCTTACCATGACGACGTAACGAGTCGAGATCAACTTCGACTTAGGGGGTGATCGTGTCAAGCCCAAAGCCTCGCTTAATGGAGGGGACCCGCGCAGCGGGGCGTAGGCCGTTCATCGAGGCGCAGTGGCTTGCGGCGCAGATGGATTAGGCAATGAGGCCAGAGGGTTTGGCACTCTGTCCGACGACGAAGAGGAATGATTTACTCAAGGCCGATTGGATTGCGGCAGATCTGAGCGGGTCGGGGAGCGATAGGAAAAGTGTGAAGATTATGTTCTGGCAGATTGTGATCTGGCGGAACATAATCTTTAATAGTTAAATCAGGAAAATAAAAACAATCGATGTAGGAGCAGAAGATGGGCGACACAGATTTCTATGGTCGCGTCGGTGAACTTGAATCACTGCAGGATGCGTACGACAGCAGAAATGGCAATTATTTACGGTCGTCGGCGCATTGGAAAAACGGCGCTTATTCAAAAATTCTGTGAAGGGAAACCCACCTTTTTCTACACAGCGAAAGCATGGAAAGATCCGTACCAATTGGATCGTTTTTCTCAGGCAGTGGGAACATTTTGCGGAAATCCGCAATTGCGCTATCTCGAATGGACTTCGGCGCTCAGGGCACTTGCGACTCAGCCGTCACCGGCTCGCAAGGTGATTGTCATTGACGAATTTCGATACATTGCCAAGGAGCGTCCGAGCATACTCTCCGAGCTTCAGGTGCTTTGGGACGAGGAGCTGTCCCGAGAAAACATTCTGCTGGTGCTTTGTGGCAGCGCCGTGTCTTTTATCGCCAAAGAAGTTTTGGGAGAAAAGAATCCTCTTTACGGGCGAGCGAGAACCATCATGAAAGTTCGTCCGCTTCCTTTTCAGACGGTCGCAGGATTTGTGCCTTCTTACTCTGTGGATGACGTTTTTCGCGGTTATGCCGTGTTGGGCGGAATCCCTTATTTTTGGCAGGGCGTGAATCCTCAACGTTCAATGACGGAAAATCTCGCCGTCAATATTCTGAGATCCAACGGTTTTCTCAATGACGAGGTTCAATCGGCATTGAGGCAGGAATTTCGGGATCCTGCCACCTACAACGCCATTCTTCAAACGATTGCCTTCGGTTCAACTTCAAGAAATGAAATTGCGCAGAAGAGCTTGGTGGATACGCGAACGCTTTCCAAATATTTGTCCGTACTGGAAGACATGGATTTGGTTGTGAAGGAATTACCCGTCTTTGCCGGTTCGGGGGAGTTGGGAAATGCGTCTCGAGGACGCTATCGCATTGTCGACCCGTACGTGAAATTCTGGTTCCGGTTTGTAGCCAACAATCCGACTCTGATCATGACGCGGCAGGAGGCCCTTTCAGAATGGAAAGCGACCGTAGAGCCTTGCTTTGCGGATTTCGCTGCCGAATCTTTTGAGCAGGTTTGTCGTCAGTATCGGGGTTCCCTCTTAGGTTACCCTTCCACACCGCAAACCGCTAGTGACGCAGGCTTTCGGACATCCTTACCCCCCCCCGTCAGAGCCCGGTCATTTGAGGTAGAAAACTCTGAGAGGGACCGCACCAATCCCAACGTCCTCAAGTGTTCTCTACACTTAATATTTTCCAACACGCTGAGGACGAACGATGAGCAGACAATTTCATTCGGCACAGGAATGGCGCGACGTTTCGCGCATTCAATGCCAGGCCTTTCTTGAGGCCTTTCCGCGAGAAAAGCTTTCTGAACTCACTCTCGAAAACTACATCATAGGGACGGGAGAACAAACCTTCTGCTGGTGGCTTGAAATCGGCACTGGGCAGTATGCTGCTATCAACGGCGTTTATTCGGATAAGTACGGCGTTTTCCAAGGGGGCAAGCCGGCAACTCTGAAAGTGGCTCATTACTTGAAGGGGTTCACCCCTGAAAAAGTTTTTAAAAGGGTTAAGCCATTCATCATCGAAGTCGCCGCGAAGGCGGCTACCGGCGATCTGAATGGACTTGTTGAGCTCGCGACAAAACCAGCCAAGGAACGCTGTATCACGCCGATGGTCCTCTGGAAAATTGCCGAACTCTATCAGCCTATCGACTCGCCGTTTCTCGTTCCAGTCTGCGGCTCGGAGGCCGCCGAGATTCTCGGAGAGAAAAGTGCAGGAGCCATGCAACGAAGGTTCCAGACCTACCTACCTGAAAAGGAATACTGGGATCGCTGTTGGGAATTCACGAAGCCGTTACGCGCGGCAAAAGGCACCGCTGATCCGGTCTCCGACGAAGATGAAGAAAAGGACGAAGGCAATCCTGCAGAATACGAACGCCTTCTCCGCATTCTGCGCAACCGCAAGAATCTGATCCTTCAGGGCGCACCCGGTACAGGCAAGACATATTTAGTTCCCGAGCTCGTCACGAGGCTCTGCGGCAAGATTTCGGGTACCGCCAACCGAAAGGAGGTGCTTGCTGCATACAAGTGCCTCACGGAAGCCGGACGTGTCGTGACCGTGACTTTCCATTCTTCGATGGACTACGACGACTTCGTGCAGGGATGGAAACCCGACCCGAACGCGGAACAGGCGAACGGTATCAAAATGAAGCTCACGGACGGCGTCTTCAAGCGTTTCTGCGATTCAGCGGGATTACGCGGCTTTGACAGTATCCGCGACGGCGTTGCGTTTTGGAAAGTTACGCCGCATGCTTCGGGACCTAATGAGGTGCGCAACGACTGCCTTCGCAACAACCGCATCCGCATCGGATGGGAAGACGAAGATAACAACGACTCGGTCAAGAACTTCGTCAATAAGATGCAGATTGGAGACATTGTCTTCTCCCGCTTTGATGATCAGCATGCGGATGCGATCGGCGTTGTCACGGGCGAATATGAAATGCTCGAAGGAGAAACCGCAAAGCTCGGCCGTCGCCGTAGCCGAGCAGTGACGTGGCTCTACAAGGGCGAACCCGTCGACATCACTTCGATCAACGACGGGGCGACGTTCAGAAAGCGGACGGTTGATGCTCTGCCGAACATGAATGCCGACAGAGTGCGTAAATTTCTAAAGATGCTCCTTTCGCAGCCCTGCGTATTCGTCATCGACGAGTTCAACCGCGGGAATGTGCCCAAGATTTTCGGCGAACTCATCACACTCGTTGAAGCCGACAAGCGCGAGGGTGAAGCAGAGGGAACGAGCGTACATTTGGCCTATGACGCCCCGGAAGCACCGGCCTTCTCCGTACCGTCTAACGTCTACATTCTCGGCACAATGAATACCGCGGACCGTAGCATTGCTCCGATCGACTACGCGATGCGCCGGCGCTTCGCCTTCGAACGCATCCTTCCGCACGAACTGGCCGACGAGAATTTCGATTTCAACCTCTTCAACGCCGTTTCACGCCTGTTCGTGACGGACCCGAAAAACCCTGTCGAACGTAGCGAACATCTCTCCGAGGAGTTCGATCCGGCCGACGTATGGATCGGGCACAGCTATTTTCTGACACCGGATGGCGAATCGAGCCTCGCCCGTTGGCAGAGTGAAATCCGGCCGCTTCTCAACGAATACCTGCGAGACGGCGTGCTCAATCCGACCGCCAGGGAAGAGATCGAGGCGATCGAACAAGTTCTTTTTAAGAGGGATGAGGAAAAGTGATCCGCCTCACGACGCAGGAACACGGAACGACAAGACCGATCAGCGCGATGGAACTGCGGGCGGTGCTCGACGACGCGACGTATCTGCGTCTCGAAAAGTACCCCTACGGCTCACTCCCCGAGTACGAGCGTCGGATCCGAGCCGGTGCCGAGCCTGCATTTTTTCTGCACAAGGTGGCGGCGGGCGACAGCTTCGCGGTTCAGGTACAGGCTTCGTACTTCGTCGGCGTTGACTGGGTCTTCCCCGACGCCGTCTCGATTCGAGTGCTCCCGAAGGTCGAGCGAATCGACATGCCGGCCATGTTGAAGCGCGTGCTCGAAGTAGCCGACGCCGTCAAGGAGCTCGATGGTCTTCTCTGTGTACGGCAAAGGGAGAAGCCGATTCCAGATGCCGAGGACTGCGATCGCTTCCTTCTCTTCGTAGCGGCGGCCTTTCTGAAGATCTCTCGGCGCATTGTGCGAAAAGGTCTGCTCAAGTCCTTCCGAACCGAGGAAGAGATCTTCCGTTACCGCGTGAAAGGAAAGTTCCGCGTCTCGGATACGTTGCGCAAAATGCGGTTTGGCGATCCGTTCGCCCGTTCCGTCTGCTCTCCGCAAAGTTTCGACGCCGACACGCCTGCAAACCGCTTTCTGAAGCTCGTGCTACGCCGGATGCACGCTGTTCTCGCTGCCCGGGCAAAGGCACTTGGAAGCGTCGGACGCATCCTTGCGGACGAAGCGGCCCGTCTCCTGCGAGCTTTTGATGTGGTGAGCGACATTCGGACTTGGCGCAGTAGCGAAACGACGCCCGTCGTCAACCCGCTATTCACGGAATACACCGCGGCGCTCCAACTCGGCCGCAAGTTTCTTCTGCACAAGGGAATCGGTGCCTTCGAAAAGGCGGAGCGTGAGCCACGCCGCATTCTCCCGTACTGGATCGACATGGCGCAACTCTTTGAGCTATACGTTCTCGCCGACCTCCGCGGGAATGCGGCAGTGCGGGACGTTCAATATCACCGGTTGTTCAAGCCGGGCGGAGAACCGGACTTCCTGGTGGATCTGCAGGGCCCCGAGATTCCTTTCAAGTGTTGCGTCGCAGACGCGAAGTACAAGCCTAAGTACGTCGATGACGAACTCTACAAGGACGACGCACGCCAACTGTCGGGGTATGGGAGGGTGACGAAGGTCATTGACTGGATGAGCGCACGCGGACATTCCAACCGAAAGCACATTATCCCGTGCCTCATCATCCACCCGGATCAGAGTTCCGAGGACAAGCACGTCGACTTCTCGAAGCTCAGGCCCTTGAAACACTGGGAGGATTTCTGGAAGATCGGGATCCAGATACCGCATCAGCAGGCGAACAAAGGACTTGTCGGAGACAATAGTGAGTCATGACTCGGCGTTCCGATCGGATAGCCATCCAATCTTCGGAGAAAACCGTAACAAAACGACTCAGGAGTTCCAGTACCCAGCCGCTTAAAGGAAGATTGATGTACCCCAAATCTTCTTCCACCAGTGTAGAAAAGTTCGGTTCGTTCTTCGATGCTTAACCAGTGTAGTCCTGTTCTACTCGAGTTCAGCACGTAAATGAGGGGCCCTGTGGGAAACCGCGGGGGCCTATTTGCAACTTCACATGTTGTCTTATTAAGGTAGACTCAAACACTCCGATCTTTTGGTTTATTATTTGCGTCTCAATAGGGTATAAAACAAGAAATTCGCTACACATTCGCAACAATCCCACCTTAACAGGACATTTTGACGATGAAAGGACAGATCATCGGATACGCTTGCGTCAGTTCTGTGGATCAAGATCTTGCTCGACAGCTTGAGCAGCTCAAAACTGAGTACCCCGACAGGATTTTTGAAGACAAAGCAAGTGGAGCGACAACCAACCGGCTAGCTTTTCAGCAGATGATGGAATATGTCCGCGAAGGAGACACTATAGTTGTGTGCAGCATGGATCGTCTGGCTCGCAACTTGGCAGACCTCTTGAACACGACCAAAGAACTTCAAGCTAAAGGCGTCAGTATCCGCTTCTTAAAAGAATCGATACTTCTGGATGCGTCGAGAAATGACGCGGCCATGACTAAATTGCTCATGTCTATGCTTGGTGCCGTTGTCGAATTTGAGCGTTCCATGATTCGGGAACGTCAACGTGAAGGCATCGAGCTAGCTAAAAAGCGAGGGGTCTATAAGGGCAGAAAACCGACTGACGCGGCAATAATCGAGAAGGCTCGAGAGCAGATTAATCTTGGTATTCCTCTTGCCAAAGTGGCAAGAGGAATAGGCATTGCTCGGTCAACTTTGTATCGTCAATTACAAAAATTGAAGTAGATCTTTTTGAGAATACAAAATTATGATGCGCAAATTTAATGAAGATACACGGGTAAAGATTCCGGCTACTCTGCATTTCCTAAAGATAGGATATTCGTATCAGTCAAAAAATTATGCGGATATAGACTTCAACACAAAGATCTTCGTAAATCGCTTCAAACCTGCGTTGGAGAAGATCAATGACAAGAGCTTCAGTGACAGCGACATAGCTGCTATTCTGTCCGAAGTCCACGCTCTGATCCGTAACAATGATTTGGGACGTTCATGGTATATGCGGCTTGTAGACGAGTCAGAGGATATTCGCCTTATCGACTTCGACCACCCTGAGAACAATGATTTTGCTGTAGTAGATGAACTCCCGTTCACAATTGACAAAGATACCGAGGATGGGTCATTTCGTCCTGATATCAATATTTTGATCAATGGGATGCCGCTGGCATTCCTTGAAGTCAAGAAGCCAAACAATCCAGACGGAATTCAGGCTGAGTTCAAGCGCATGATCGGTGGCAGATTAGTGAACCCTGCTTACCGAAAGTTCTTCAACCTGATTCAGTTTGTATCATTCTCCAATAATATGGAGTACGAGGACGGTGATGAAGCTCAAGCAGAATTAGTAAAAGCAGGTTCTTTCTACACCACCCCAAACGATCTTAACACGCGGTTCTCATTCTTCCGCGAAAACTACAAGAATTATCACGAGAACTATCAGTACAAAATTCTTGACGAAGATTTTTGTAAGGACATTATTGGAGATCTGGGCTATAGTCCTTCAATCTTCGATCAGTCCGAGTTTGTGACTAACTATAGCGTCATGACTCCGTGCAATCGCTTTATAACCTCGTTTTATGACAAGAAGCGATTCCTATTCTTCCTGAAGTATGGTATTTGCTACCTCAAGGCTAACAACAAGAATCCGCCGGAAAAGCACACCATGCGCTATCCGCAGTTCTTTGCTTCACAGCGCCTTTTGGAACGTCTAAATAATGGAGGGAAGCGCGGAATTATCTGGCATTGCCAAGGTTCCGGCAAAACGGAACTGGCTGTTTACTTGAATCGCATCCTGCATGCCTACTACGCAAAAAGAAATATCATTACAAGGTTCTACTTCGTCGTTGACCGGCTTGAGCTCCTGCGGCAAGGCAATGGAGAGTTCTCGAACAGGTATTTTCAAGTCACCAACGCCAACAGCAAAAGAGACTTTTCCAGCGAGCTTAACAAAACACTACCCAAAACGTCACTCGCAGGGAAAATTGGAGAGTTTGTTGTTGTCAATATCCAAAAGTTTGAAGAAGCAATTCCTAAGGCTGTTAACGATTACAACACAAATATCCAGCGAGTGTTCTTCATTGATGAAGCTCATCGTTCCTATGCTCTAAATGGCAGCTATTTCAAGAACCTGATCCTGTGCGATCCGAACGCCGTGGTTATCGCACTTACCGGAACACCATTGCTTTCTAAAAAGGAACGCTCGAACCTCAAGTTCGGTGATTATATTCATAAATATTTCTACGATGCCTCCATTGCCGACGGATACACGCTGCGCATCAAGAAGGAAAAGATTGACACGGTTGTTAAATCGGAGATCTACAACAATCTTGAGTTAGAAGATCCGAATTTGAATTCAGCAGATATTTATGAATCCAGTCCTTACGTGTCTTATCTTGGAAAGTACATTGAAAACGATTTCAAAAATTTCCGTCTAATTAACGGTGATGACTCTATTGGCGGCATGATCGTATGTCGATCGAATCCACAGGCAAGAAAGCTACACGACTGGTTCAGGAATAACTCGCGAATTACCACTGGACTTGTTATCACAGACAACGGAGACCCGAGGCAGGCTGCGGCCAACAAGAACAATCAGAAAAACTTCAAGTACGAAGGTCACCCAGACATCCTCATTGTGGAGTACATGCTGACAACTGGGTACGATGTAGCACGTCTCAAGAAAATGTACCTCCTTCGGGGACCTCACGCACAGGGACTTTTGCAGACGATTTCACGTGTTAATCGTCCGTATAAGAGTCCAAACGGAAAAGTCTACCACTATGGCTACATCACGGACTTTGTTGATATTGAAGAGGAGTACGACCGGACTCTTAACGATTACCTGAAGGAGTTGGAGAACGATATTAATGATGTAGATGACGATGAAGGACATCACAATGGCCTAACAGGGCTTCTCGTTGACATTGAGACGATTCGTCAGAAGTTGTGTGCTTATGAGAGCAGGCTGAGACAGATTATTGACGAGGATAACTTGGAAGAATTTTCAGTGCGCCTTTCCAACTTCAACAAGGGGGCCCTTATCAAGATCCGGCAGCTACTGAAAGGCATCAATGAATGTTATGTGGAGCTCATGCTCTCAAATGCAATGGAAGATGCGGCGGCGATTGATATTGAACGAGTACGTAGAAAACTTCGTCTCACGCAAGAGAAGATTGACTTCCTGAATTTGCGGGAAGAGCCGATTCGTATGCTTGATCTCATCTCGGATAAAGAGGTAGTGGAGATAGTCTATGAATTCATTAAGACGTCCATCTCGGTGATCGACATAAGCCGTTTTGATGCCAGTGATGAACATTACAAGGAGTTTGCAAAGACGCTCACTGATGTTCAGCACGAGATCAGGAAGAATCGCAACAAGAACGACATCCGCATGATTAGTCTGGATGCAGCTCTTCAGCAACTATTCGCTCGGATGGATATCCACTCTGTTGAGGAGTTTCCGTTCTTGAACGAGGAATTGCAGGATATCCTCAAGAAAGCGATGGCCATTAACGCGGAGAATCAAAGGCTTGCCACCAAATACGATGGCCACTTCGGTATGGTCAAGACTTATCAGGACATCATGGCAGACCACCCTGATCTCGATAACAAGGATGTCGAACAAGCCATGAGCATCATCTACGGCAAAATCAAGGATGCAATAGATGCCGATATTCTTGTGGTCCAAGGGCGACAAGGATTCATAGACGAAACCAATAAAAAGGTAACCATAGAACTCTTAAAATCAGGGCTTTATAGGGAGCTAGGCCTTAGTACTAGGTTGAATGCTTTGCTTTCTAATATGTACACAAATTTACTGAGCTACAGGTAATTAAAACAATGGCAGAACACACGGATTATTACGCACTTGAAGCGAAGATCGACCGCATGATCGATGAACTACAGGGACTGTGCAGCCAAAACGGACTTTCTAACACCGCTGCAGAGGAAGTTGTTGTGACTTCGGTTTTCCTTTATAAGTTCCTTTCAGATAAGTACACGTACAACCTAAAGAAGTTTGCGGAAGAACTTGGCGAGAGTATTGAGGAAGTAGCCCTGAACAAGAACAACGAAATGGACGCTTTCTATCACCATTACTCGACGGATGTGGTCTTTCGTAGCATTGACACAATTCAATCATTGGTCAATAAGACTGGCTTACCGGGTTTTGCAGCGATGTTTGATGACACGCTGGAACGCATTTCAAATTATCCGGAAAACGATAAGTTCAAAGTCAGTACAGCAAGCGGTGAGAAGGAACCTCTCTTTACCCGTATCACAGAAAACATTATCGACAAAAACAAGCGCGACGCATTCGCTGTAGCTATCTTCGGTATCATCTCAGAGTCAAAGTTTGATTTTGGCGATGCTTTCGACGGCAACTTTGATTTCTACAGCACCATTTTCGAATACCTTATCAAGAACTACAACGTGGCGAGTGGTACTTATGCGGAGTACTTTACGCCACAGTCTGTGTCGTCAATTATTGCGAAGATCCTTGTCGGTATGTCGAAAGTTGATGACAACAAGCTATACGATGTACTTGACTGCGCGGCTGGCTCCGGCTCCCTCGTACTACACCTTGCTAATGAACTGGGACACGGTAAATTCGGCAATCGTGCGCGTGTTTATGCTCAGGATGTGTCAACAAAGTCGACGCGATTCCTTCGTCTGAACATGATGCTAAATGGCCTGACAGAATCCCTTGACAACATCGTTCAGGGGAATTCTCTTACGTCACCGTCTCAATACAACGTCAATCACGATCCCTCGTCTGGTTACAAGAAGTTTGATTACTTGACTATTAATCCCCCATTTAAGATGGATTTTTCTGCAACTAGAAATGAGATTGAAAGCAATTGGCAGGACACGAGCCGATTCTTTGCAGGAGTGCCCAAGGTGCCTAAAAAGAAAAAGGAATCCATGGCTATCTATCTTCTCTTCATCCAGAACGTTCTTTGGTGCTTGAAAGATACAGGGAAAGCCGCAATTGTTTGTCCCACGGGATTCCTGACTGCACAGAGCGGTATTGAAAAGAAGATCCGAGAACAACTCATTGATAAGAACTGGCTGCAGGGCGTTGTCTCCATGCCGTCAAACATCTTCGCCAACACTGGAACCAATGTATCGGTCCTCTTTATAGATAAGACTAGGGGGGACGGGGATAAGGTGATCCTGATTGATGCATCAAAGTTGGGGGAGAAGCGAAAGGAAGGGAAAAACCAGCGAACAGTACTTCATGGCGATGAGATTCAGCGGATCATCGATACATTCATTGCTCAGAAAAAGATAGACGACTTCTCTGTTGTCGTGACTAACTATGAGATTAAAGAGAAGAATTATTCGTTCTCTGCTGGGCAGTATTTCGAAGTGAAGATTGAACACGTGGAGATGAGTGAGGAAGAGTTCAATGGCAAACTGAACTCATACATGGAGGAGCTTAGGAAGTTTTGGAGTGAAGGACAACAGTTAGAGGCTGAGATTGCCAATAGTATCGGGAGCCTTAAATATGAGAGTTAAAGATATCGCTATTATTAATAAATCAGCATGCTCAAAAAAGAGACTGCCACCTGAAATATACTATCTCGATACTGCAAGTTTAACGGAAGGTCATATTGAGAATGTTCAGAAGTTTAATAAGAGTAAGGACAAAATTCCTAGTAGAGCTCAACGAAAAGTTGAGGACAAAACTATTCTGTACTCAACTGTAAGGCCTAGACAACATCACTATGGGATATTGAATAATCCTCCTTCTAATCTGATAGTATCGACTGGCTTTGCCACCATAGACGCAAACACCGAATTTGTTGACCCATACTATCTCTATTATCAACTAATATCGCCAAAAAATTCTAATTATCTTGCGACAATTGCTGATACGGCAGTGTCTTCATATCCATCGATTGCTCCAGAAGATATAGGGAATATTGATGTTAAATTGCCAAACCTGGATGAACAAAAAAGAGTAGCAGGAACAATAAAATGTATTGATAGAAAAATTGAAATCAACAAGATTATCTCTTCAAGATTAGAGTCTCTTGCTCGCCTTATTTATGACTATTGGTTCGTTCAGTTTGATTTTCCCGATGAGTATGGTCGTCCATATAAGTCTTCTGGTGGGAAGATGGTATGGAATGAAGATCTGAAGTGCGAGATTCCAGAAGGATGGGTCGTCAAATCTTTATTTGACGCTGCAGATGTTTGTTATGGGATACCTCTGTTAACCAAGAATTTTACCGACTCAGGTCTACCTGTTGTTCGTATAAGAGACATCTTAGATAATTCAACATCTGCATTTACGTGTGAACAGGTTGATGATAAGTATTTGACTCATGAAGGTGACCTGCTTGTTGGCATGGATGGAAACTTTCAGATGAATTATTGGTATCAGACTGGGGATTGCGTAAATCAGCGAATTGTAAGAATTAGAAAAAAGGAAATTCCTGTGATGCTCATCCGGTTCCAGGTGGAACCTCATATCACAGCGAAAGTTGAGAATGTTGCAAGATCAACAGTAGGTCACTTGAGCGATACAGATCTGAAGTCTCTGCGTATTGTTGTACCTGAAGATCTGTCGATACTGGATGGCTTTGATTCCTATATCACACAAATTTGCTTATTGGGGGCAGAAAATCGTCAACTGACATCGTTGCGCGATTTTCTCATCCCGATTCTGATGGATGATGAGAAAGTCACGTTCAAATAACAAATGGTAAAAACCGGAGTACATCTGTTAGTTTAAGGAACATTCTTTGCCAGCAAAGCTACTGAGGATGAAAGCAATTTCGATCAGGATTGATATTCATGCTTTTTTTCGTCATTGGAAATGGTTTTGATGAAAATTACCATTTATTCGCACGATGATTCTCATCCTTTCGGACACCTCAATTCTCAAATATTCGGACAGTAATTTCGATGCCGATGATTGGGCAAGCGTGGGTGTTCCGAGAGCATCTTTGCTTTTGAGGTTTCTACCTCCCTCACCCAGCCTGCACTCGGCCTGCCGCTCATCTCGTAAACGATGGGCTGTAGGCAGGTCGGAGCACAGGCTGGGGCATCCCTCGGAATCAGAGCGAGTGCTCGCAGGCTGTCATAGCCATTCGGCCGCGCGGAGCGAAAGCGGAGCGCGCCCCGAGTCACAGCCGATAGAACTCAAGGTTCGAGAGATGCCAGCCTAAAAGCCTTCCTCCTTAAGGCTTCAGCTTCTTCCCATAGGGATCTTCCAGTGCGCCGCACTCTGTTCGGCTTCGCATAGACGGGCCCTCCGAATTCAGGCGCCAAGCTCGATAAATGAGCCTGTCCAGAATGGAATCACTAAACGACACGTCCCTGATACAGCTCGCCCTGATATCCACTGGAAACACGCTTGTAACGATTACGCTTTTGCCTCCTTCGCGCGTTCTCTCATCTTTGATTTCCAGCTGGTCAGCACATTGGTTCACCGTTAAGCCGCCTAGGCCGAATTCATCAATCATCAGCAGGTGATACCCGTTCAGTTGTTTCTTCTTACTCGTTTTCGACGTGGTATCGGAAGCGCCTTCGGCGTATTCGAGCAAGAGTTCGTCGACGCGGTAATACTTTGCTCTTAAGCCTGCTCGGATTGCGGCATTCATCAACGCGCTGGCCATCCACGTTTTGCCGCTGCCGGTGGCGCCTGTGATGACGCTGTGCTCGCCATTGCGAATCCAATCGCAACTGGCCTGTCGTTCAATCAATCCGCGGTTCAGATTGCGGTCAGGCGCGTACAAAGTATTCTCAATACGCGCGTCCGGGTAGAAGCATGCTGATTTTTTGATCCGTGTTGCGACCTTTCTCGCTTGCCTTCGAGCTGCTTCGCTCGTGAGACATTCGTATAAGAACTCCAGTGGATCTATGCTTTGATAATTCGGAAGCTTGACAAGTTCCAGCGCCTTCATCAGGATGCCGCCGGCGCACAGCGCAAGGCAAACATCTTTAGGAGGTCCATTACCGATCAACTCATCATTCACTCCCTCATCGGTAGTTGTTTCGGATATTGGCGTGAGTCGGAGACAAATAGTCGTTCGCGACCCTTTGATCGTTGCCAATGTTGGGTTCCTGGTTGTTTTCTTTGGCCCAAATGATCTGCTCACATCTTTTGCGCGTTTCTTGATAGGTGACGTTGCCGTACTCGAGGCGAGTGCTCAGAGCCTGGTAGATGACGGAGACCGGGTAAAGCTTGAAGAGCCTCATCAAGGCATTGCAAGCTCGACCGCAATTAAAGTTGGTTTTTCCTTTTTTTAGATGCCGCACTAGACGATCGGCAAAGTCTTCCGGCAACCCCGCCTTGACAAACTCGGCAACCCATTCGCGAGGTTGGCGTCGGTATTTCCTTTCCGCGTCAGTCAGGTGTTCCGTCAATAGGTGGGTCTTGTTGCTCTGCACATTCTTGTACCGCTTGTGTTCGGAGATTTTGACCCACAAATCCAGATCATAGATGTATATCTTGTCATCGGTGATCGTCACGGAAACGCGCTTGCCGGTGTGCTCCGGCGGCGTGCTGTAGCGATGACCATCACCTGATATGCGGACGCAATGGCCACGATCAACGACAAGGACGTGAATATCCAACGGGCAGAAGGCTTAGTGCGGCAGACGGCCAAGAAACTCGCGTTCTTCATCCTCAAACATTTGCCTTAGGGAGTCAGACCTTCCTGTGGCAGTAAACGGCGCGTTGTTGAGCTCTTCGAGTTTCGCTTTTACCTGTTCGCTGAGGTGATCAAGATCGCGCGCCATCGGGGTGCGCGCCAGCTCCATTTCGGCAATGATCCGTCGCTGTGCGAGCCCTACACCGGCCTCGACTCGGTTTTTCTGCTTGGGACGACGGGGCTGACACGCCCACGGCTCGATGTCATAGTAGTTGCACAGGGAGCGCACCGTCAGCTGCACTTCGCCCTCGTACCAGCTCGAGTGCTTGACGTGTGCCTTTGCTTTGTCTATGACGAGGACCTGCGGCGTGCCGCCGAAGTATTGGAGAGCGTGAACGATGCCGGAGATCCAACTCTGTTGCTTCTCATTGGGAAAAGCCACAGCGTAAGTCAGGTTGCTGTACGGTAACACCGCGATAAACAACCGAGCACGTTGTACGTCACTGTTAGGATCAATCCACTTGAGGTTGTCGTCGGCGAAGTCAATCTCCATGCGTTCACCGGGGATGACTTGGACGTTGCCGTTGGGTACGCCAAGGCCGTTGGCTTGCCGCCATTCTCCGTAACGACGACAAAAGGAAGTGTAGGTGTATGCGCGTCTGACGATTTGTGACTTATAGGCGTCGTACAGCAATTTGAGCGTGCCATTCCGACGGACCAGTTTTTTGTGAACTTCTACCCAGTCTGGTTCTTGGTACGCCTTCGTTGTCGGCGGGTAAAAAGTCTCCAATAGCTGCGTGTCGGGCAATTGGATCAACTCATCCACTTTGGCGCTGCCGCAGGAGGGGAACTGGAAACTTGTTCATAAGTCCTCCGGTTGGTTAAACATAGGACTTGGTCTATCACTTACAGGCGTCCGAATATTTAGGATTGTCCCTTAGCCGGCTGTCCAAGTGTGTGAGATTTTGGGTGTCCAAATGTTTGAGAAGCATCGCGCGAATGCTCAAGATTTCTCACGAACAGATGTTTGGCTTGCCTTAGCAGATTACAAGGCCGGTATTTGATGAAAAATAGGCGTTGTTAACGGTAATCCTGCTTTCTGTTGTGCTGATCGAATGCAGTAATGTGCGCGATTTTGGGAATAGAGTTAAGCAAGGCCACAGATCGAGAATCTTGTTTCCCATTTCAATAACACAAAAATGAGTACGAGTTTGAAAGCATCGAGAAGCCGGGGCAATCTGAAATCGGAAAGCTGAAAACAGAGTCTAGGTTTAGTGTCTCGCACAAATTTTTGACGTTTATGTTGCGAGAGATGAAGGAGAGGGGATAAGGAAGTGTGATTTATGATTGATGGATCTGATCCAAAGAGTCTTGTGACGGTTACTGAGTCATGTCAGGAAAGTCTTAAATGGCTGTAGAGCTGGCCGATTGAAACACACAAATTTAGTACGCCCGCAAAGGATTTGGTTAGGCAAAACCGAGTTGGATCGCGCGAAAAATAGAAAAAAATAGAAGAGGAGTGAGAATTACAGAAGAGAATTCGCAGTTTTTTGTAAAGATCATCCTTTGAATGTGTAACGAATCTGTTAGTTCTTGTTCCTAGACTTGTTCGATAAAGAAGTTCATCTCCCAGACACACGATAAGCCTAATTGGGAGAGCGCAAGGTGTCCAAGAGAGCGCTGCAGAGAGCTCACTAAGCATTCTAAAGAACAGAGCCGCAACCGTTTAAAGGGCTTGGTGAGAACGTTATTGCTCATCCTGGAACCCTACGAAAAAGATATTGCTTAAATGTGAGAGATTTTTTTCAAGTCTGAAGTGTCTTCGCTCGCTTGTCTGCGAACTACATGTTGATGAAGTTGGTGGATTACCAATACAGTGCAACGAAGTCGGTGGCGAGCGTAGCTTTGGTGCGTTTGAGGTTTGCGATTTTGAAAAGTTATGGTGAAAATGTCTCGTCGGAGCATTTCCATAAAAAAACATTAGATTAGCGCGGAGACTTGTTGCATGACAATCTTTTGGTGTAACTTACTTCTTGTATTTTAGCTTGCAAAGGCCAACACTGATGTGTAAGATCACTGTGATCGTCTAAAGTGAAGCGAAAAGTTGGTATCGGCGCGAGTGGATGGTATGAGGGCTTGTGTTAAGTTTAAGCGCAATGAGAATTTATTGTCATAATATAAGCAGGTAACCTGTTAAGAGTGAATGTTGATGCTGAATTGTAATCTGGGAGATTATTAATTGTATTTTAAGTTGTTGTAAATGATAATAATGCTTTGATGATTGGTTCGTAATTTTTAAAAAAAAAGGTATTTAGATGATTTTATCAGTAAACAAGTATCAAATTGATGAGCTCATTCGGAACGGAGCAGGGTTTTATTTTGCTATCCCAAAATATCAACGAGAATACACCTGGGGACAGAATCAATGGCGTGACTTATATAATGACATTACAGAAAATAATGCAGGGTATTTCATTGGTTCTATAATTTGTATTAATAATTCAAAAGATGTAGTCCAAGTTAGTCCGCTAGAAGTGGTAGATGGGCAGCAACGCTTGACAACGATTTGTCTTCTTTTGACAGCTATTTATAATAAATTGAATGAGCACAAGGCTGAAATCTGTGAAGAAGATCAGTATAAACTTGGTGCTCTTAAATATTCTCTTATTTGCGAGCGTGCTCCAAATGGTCTAATTCTATGTCCTCAAATTCAAAATTCTAACTTGTTAGATTTTGTTGCAATATTAGCGGAAAATGGGATACCAAAAGACAGAATACCTAAAAAAGGAAAAAATTGGGGTAACCGGAAAATTGCAAAGTGCTATAAATACTTCCTTAAATGTCTTGAAGATGACATAAAAAACTCAACAAATGCTGTACAGACTCTTTTTGAAATAAAAATGAAAGTATCACAGGCTATCTTAGTTAAGATCGAAGTGGGAAGTCATGCACAAGCATATACATTGTTCGAGTCTCTAAATAATCGAGGTACTCCTCTCACGGCTATTGATTTGATGAAAAACTTGATTTTGGCTAAAGCAGAGGAAAAACAGCTTGATAGTGATGAGTGTTTTGAATATTGGCAGTTGCTTTTGTCATATTTGACAGACAACTACGCAACGCAAGAACGGTTCTTCCGTCACTACTACAATGCTTTTAAAAATCAATTAAATGAGCCCTACCGAAGGTTAGACATAAGTAAGAGGGATCCTTTAGGGGCTATAGCTACTCGGTCAAATTTATTGGATATTTTTGAAGTTCTTATTAGAGGCAATTTATCAGATTTTCTGCAGGATATTCTGCTGGCGGGGAAAATATACGCTCAGTTGATATTAAACACAGATGAGAGAACTGTTTTTACCGAAGCTTTAACTGATCTATATAGAATTCAGGGCGCGCCCTCATATTTGCTTTTGCTATATCTTTTTAAGTGTCAAAAAGAGTTAAGCTTGAATGATGAGTCTTTGGTAAATAATATCAAATTATTAACTCGATTTTTCGTTCGAAGAAATGCTACAGATGTTCCAAATACGAGAGATTTGAATAGAATATTCATGGATATTGTTTCTGAAATCGAAGAAAAAAACCTAAAAGGAGGAAGCGTAGATCATCTTATATATACTGAATTGTCCAGATGGTCAGCTTCGGATGAATTATTTAAAAATAAACTAAGTGGCAACATATACGAAGAAAATGTTGGAGTCGCACGCTTCGTCCTATGTGACCTGGCTCAACGAGAAATGACAAAGGAAACCTGGACAGATTTGTGGGCGAAAAATGAATACAAAAATAACAAAAAAGTCTACAAATGGAGTATCGAACACATCTTCCCAGAGGGGAAGAACATTCCCGATTGTTGGGTGGAAATGATTGCTAATGGAGATCGCAATTTGGCCAACCAATATCTAGAACAATATGTTCATAAGCTCGGAAATTTGACTATTACTGGCTACAACTCTAGTTTGAGTAATTTATCCTTTGCGGACAAGCGAGAAAGAACAAATAAAGATGGACATTATGTTGGATATAAGAACGGACTAGATGTCAATAAATGGCTAGCCGAAAAAGAATCATGGACAATAAACGATATCGAAAGAAGAACAGATGATCTTGTAAACAAATTAGTTGAGATATACAAGCTTTAATGTTCCGATAGAATAAATTATTTTGAAGTGTTTGTTCAACCTATAGGTTGATAGGCAACAATGAAGTAAGCTAAAAGCCAACGCTTGCAGGGTTTACATGAAGCAAGCGTTGGCCTTTTTCGTTGTGCGCCCAGCAGCGCACGTGTGTTTATGTGGTGAAAGTCCACTGTCCGCCCGATCGAGGGAAGGACTAGCGACTCGGCAGAGTCAGGGAGGCAACGAACTGATGAAGGAAGCCGATAGCGAAACGTCAGCCTGACGAACAGGAACTGGATATGAGGCGACGATTCTGGAAGAGCAGGCAACGATCTTTTAACCCATATCGATACGGAAAGAATCGGCGTAGATCCAGCAGGTAGGACGTGAAGCGCAGGTGTGATACCTGGGGAGATCCTTGTCGATGCCTGAAAAGGCTACTGAGACCGAGAGGGTGAGGGATGTCGACAAGGAAGTCAGCAGAGGCCGTAGTAGGCGTTCAGCGTCCGAAGGGCCGAATTTGAACTTGTAAGTAGAGAGTGCAGAAACTGCGAACTCGGTGACAGTAGCTATAAAAGTCGAAAGGTACCAAGTAGATCGCCTCGGACGGGAACGGAGCCTTTAACATGGCCGTGCGCACTCGCAACGCCGAGCGCATCTCTTTGGACGGTACGATTGTGCACTCGGATCGAGGTACTCAATATTGCTCAAAGCTATTTCAAAGTCGGCTCAACGAACTCAATATGCGTTCGTCGATGAGCGAAGTGGGACTGAACTAAGGTCATCGTTGCGGAATTTTGAATCTCAAAACGAATACGGCTATA
>ONZY01000050.1_pt1 | contig 95775 bp, 92 predicted proteins | sample 1671451 | NCBI WGS metagenome assembly ONZY01 (sample SAMN06348158, study PRJEB24527) | human gut metagenome | biome: human gut; feature: ankylosing spondylitis patient; material: feces | host: Homo sapiens | place: China | collected 2015-10 | reverse complement strand
TCAACGGAAAAACTCTAGCTGTCTGCGCTTCAGTAGATACCGATGACAAGGGAATTAAATGGGAGCACGTAAGCGTTTCGCTCAAGAACCGCTTGCCGACTTGGCAAGAGCTGAAGTTCATCAAGATGCTCTTCTGGGATCCGGAAGACGAAGTGCTCCAGTTCTTTCCGCCTCAGTCGGAGTACATCAACGTTCACAAAAACTGCCTGCACCTATGGAGGCCGATCAATGTCGATCTGCCTTGGAGGAAGAAGTCATGAGCGAAACCAAAACCGTGTGGCATCCTGTCAAGGTCGTTCCTTACGACCGAGCAAAGCATTCAGACCACTTTGATCTTTTCGACGATGACCTACACATCGTGTGGGAAGGCGATCTTCCCGAAGAGAACATCAATGTGCTTGTCTCTTTCTGGAGCAACGACGGAAGTTATGGCGTCGGAATCTCGTGTCTGATTCGCGATGATGGTCTCTGTTGGTTTGAAGAATTCGACGACAAAGTCTTCGCCTGGGCCGAACTGCCAGAACCGTACATACCCGACTAACCTCTTCGGCCGCCCGCCGGTTCCCCCTCGGGCTTTTCCAGCCGGTGCGCGGCCAACAAACAACCAACGCCCCTGAGAAATCGGGGCTTTTTTTATGGCTTACGTAGAACATCAAATGACAGAACCCCCTGAGTCGAAATGCGATCGAGTTAACGCATTGAAGCTCGGGGTTGCTATGTACCTCTCGGAAAAAGGTTATTTCCCGTTTTTTGAGGACCAGCTAGATACAAATCGGCACCTGCGGGCTGACATCTACGCGATAAACAACAAGTTCGAATCGATCATTGTTGAGGTGAAATCTTCAATTGATGATTTTGTGTATGACAGCAAGTGGCAAGCATATTTGCCCTACTGCTCAAAGTTCTTCTTTGCTGCGGACGAAGAAACCATTGCCTACATAAATGGCTCTTATGATCTCCCCGAAATGGGCTTTTTGACACTCAGATCGTGGAACGACATCTCGCCTTACCACGTAGTCGAACTCAAGCCCGCTGAGAAGCACACCTTCGGCGTTTTTGCCGATCCTAAATTCCTGCTTCGCCTTGTGAAATCAAACTGTTTGTTCCTAAAAGGCTTCTACAAAGGAATTCGCAAAGTCGACAAGACACTTGTTTCTGACAAGTACGACCAGACAAAACACCTTTCCAAAACCATCCTGCTTGATACCGATGACGAATGAGCCTAGTTTCACCCCCCCCCGTTCTTGACCCATGTTGTGGCAGCCGCAAGTTCTACTTCGACAAGTCTGCGCCCTACGTTCTCTACGGTGACGTTCGGGACGAAAGTTACGTCCAGTGCGACGGGAGAATCCTTGATGTGCATCCGGACATGAAAATGGACGTGACTGCATTGCCTTTTGACGATGAATCTTTCGCCTTGGTTGTTTTCGATCCGCCACACCTCAAGTACGCCGGTGAGCGCTCCTACATGCGCCAAAGCTACGGAGTTCTTCCAGAAGGCGACCCGCTCGCTTTCCTACAACGAGGATTCAAAGAGTGTTGGCGCGTCCTAAGACCTGAAGGCACGCTGATCTTCAAGTGGAATGACAATCAGGTGCCGCTTCATACCGTCTTAGCAGTCTTCGGACAGCGTCCACTCTTTGGTAACCGCAAGCCTGGAGGCAAAAAGGGTGAAACCTTCTGGATGGTCTTCTTCAAAACCAAAAATCAATGAGAACCCTGTATGAAAATTTCTGAACTAATTGCAGAACTCGAAGAGCTGCAAAAAGAACATGGTGATTTAGAGGTTCGCGCGTACAACGATGAAATGGATTCATATGACGACGTTAATGGCCTCGGAATAGAAACCAAACTTGGAATCGACCTTTTTACAGGTAAGAAGATTTTCACTGATGAATTTGTAGCCATCAATTGAAATGCCACTAGCCGCCCCGAGCGGCTTTTTTATTGTCCTATGAAAATCCGATTCGGCTCTGTGTGCTCGGGCATCGAGGCAGCCAGTGTCGCCTGGAACCCGCTTGGATGGGAAGCCGCCTGGTTCTCGGAAATCGAGCCTTTCCCGTGCGCCGTCTTAGCGCATCGCTTCCCAAATGTACCCAATTACGGCGATATGACCACGCTCCCGCAACGCATTCTGAGCGGAGAGATCGAAGCTCCCGACCTCCTCTGTGGCGGAACACCATGCCAAGCCTTTTCAGTCGCGGGGAAACGCCGCTCTCTGGACGATGCCAGAGGCAACCTCTCCCTTGTCTTTTGTCAAATTGCCGATGCCATTCATTCAGCTCGAACTCAACTTGGAAAACACTCCCCAATCGTCTTCTGGGAAAACGTCCCAGGAGTGCTCAACACAAAAGACAACGCCTTCGGGTGTTTCTTGGCGGAGCTTGTTGGAGCGGACTCTCCCCTTTCGTCCGGCTCAGTCCGATGGCCGTGTGCAGGTTTGGTTGCCGGACCCAAAAGAAAAGTCGCGTGGCGCGTACTCTCCGCTGAACATTTCGGAGTGCCCCAACGACGCCGTCGCGTCTTCGTTGTCGCAAGTCCTGTTGAAGGGGGGGCAGTCGATCCCGCAAAGGTACTTTTTGAGCGCCAAGGCTTGCCTCGGGATTCTGAGACGGGCGATGTCCCGCGGGAAACAACTTCCGCCTTTGCTCAAAGCAGCTTTGGAGCGTACCGCGATGCAAGCCGAGCCGCAGGCACTCTGACAGCATCAGGCGGAGACATGGGGGGGGGCAGTGAGTCTCTGATCATCGGCACATTGACGGCGCGAGACGCAGAGAAACAGTTCGCAAACAATCAAGCCGTTGATTCAGGAATGTTGATCGTATGCAAAAAATCTACGACATGACTCACGCAAGCGACGTAATACGCGAAAGCGACAAGTCTCCTACCCTGCAAGCCCGCATGGGAACCGGCGGCAATCAGGTGCCATTAGTTCTTAGTGAGAACGGGACAAATCGAGCTATCGAAGTCGACAAAAGCCCGCCGCTGAAAACCACCACGCCTATCTACTGTCTGGCCGAGAACTCAATCGGGCGCACTCCAGAGAGTGGACCAGACGGTTCAGGTGTTAGTCAAGACACATCATTCACGCTCAACGCCACTGGAGTTCACGGAGTCGTTTACCCGATAGACACCATGAACTCAATCGGGCGCAAAGGCGGCTCCAATGGCACGGGTATTGGCGCGGCAGGCGCCCCGTCGTACACGCTCACGCGCGGCCATTCGCACGCTGTAGCAACTACGTCTGTGGTGCGCAAACTCATGCCAGTCGAATGCGAACGGCTACAAGGTTTCCCAGATAACTGGTCCCAAATCCCTTATCGCGGCAAACCGGCAGAACAATGCCCGGATGCGCCGCGTTACCGAGCGATCGGGAACTCATGGGCCGTCCCTGTGGTACGCTGGATCGGGCATAGAATCCAGAAAGAACTCGAATCAGCCAAGGGAACCAAACGACATGACTGAATACTTCACTATCACTTCCCGTGATCTAAGCTCTATGGACACAGACAATCGCAACTCGACCGAAGAGCATTGGGTTCTCACGGTTTCGAGCTTGTGTCAAGCAGCTCTTGAACACAATTTCGTGTCCAGACCGCCGCTTGTCATCCTAGACAACCGGCTGATTATGCCTGTGGACCCAGCATCGATCACCACGGAAGGTGCGGATACGCTTTTCAATGCGCTCGTTGACGGATGGGAGAGTGACAAAGGCATTGTTCTCGTTCTAGACGGTCACGTCAGAACGTTTAAATACTCTGCCTGTAAACCCCGTGAGATTATGGATGCCGTTCCGCTTGACTCGACAAGCGATGAGCCTGTCAAGTACACGGCAGATGTTCTTTCAATTCGAGCCTATGAAAACCAGTGGCTTGATGCTGTTCTGGCAGCCTTTATTGCGCTATTGCCACTTTCTGCCAGCATTACGTATCCCTCCAGCGGAATACTTTCAGCCTCCAAAAAGCTGAGAGAAGCTGCTGCTGCAACGGCAGATATGATCATTGCGGAGCGCAACTGCTAACGTGATTACAAAAAGGCCGCGGAGAATAATCCCTGCGGCCTCTTTGCAAAGACCTCGCCATCGTGGAGAAGCGGAACTATCGAGTTCCATTTCGCTGCTTAAGTGCAGAAACACCTCCACAGCGAGGCACTAAGCATAGTAACACGCCACTTTTGGATTGTCTACCAATGAGCCGCCCTGTGCGGCTTTTTTTATATCTATGAGCAAAAAAAAGAAGCAGAAGCAACAACAGCAAGCTCGAAAAGCGCAGAAGAAAAACGCCAAAAAGAAGGCTCGTGAGGGAAAAAAGTACGTTGCAGGTCAACGTGAAATCTGGCCAACGTATCTTTATGACATCCTCTTTGGTCAACTTGAAGAACAGGATTTCGAAAAGCTCGAAGAGGCTGTGCATACAAACCTGAACCTGATTCGAATCGGATCATGGGATGCCGCCTGCTACGGAAACTTGCTCTACGTCATGCGCCAGTTTTACGCCTTTGCCAAGCGTTTTGAAGGCGAAAAAGATTACGAACAGTTGGCAGCCATGGGCACCGCGGCCCTTCACGGTCTGAAGGGACTTGCTGACGATGCCAGAGACGGACATCCAAGCAAGCCCGGTTACGCCAACGCATTGCTTGAGCCTCTGGAGCTGGCCGTAGAAACATATTTCACGATGATGAGAGCCTTGCCGCGAAGCGAGCAAGAGGCCGCCAGAAGAGAAGCCAAAAAGTTCAGCATCACCGAACTTTTGCAGCGGCTTTCGTTCGGGAACATCGCCATCGTCGCCCCAAACAAAACCACCGAAGACGAATCTGTCTGCGGTTACCAAGGCGTGGCTTTCGTGCATGGCCGATGCGAGCCCGGCTACCTGACACGCAGCCATGACACAAGCTTTTGGCACCTTGCCGATCGAGACACAATCATCCGAATCGACAGACCCACATTGATGTACCTAACCGAGGATTTGCCTCACCCAATCACGGAGGAATCGCAGGAATGCCAGACGCAGAACGCGAACGCGAACGCGTAAGAACCATTCAGGAAGCGCTTGATGCAAACAAGCCGGGCATTGTTCAAATTGCCGTTCATTACGGCAAAGAACATCAGACGCAGAAGCTCATTGAGGAAATGGCCGAACTTACTGTGGCTCTGTTCCACGAAAAAAAGTGGTCGGACGAAACCATTTCTCCAATCGGCCACAACTGCATTACCCCTTTGTCCGACAACAGTCTGGAGGAATTCGCCGACGTGCTGATCATGATTGAGCAATTCAAGCTCTATCTATCAGATGCCGATCATCGTCGCGTGAGCAGAACCATCTCTGAAAAGGTCAATCGCACCCTTTCACGCATTCACCCGGAACGCTTTCAAAAGAAGCTGACGCGCGGGTTTTTGACTGCAAATCTCTTTGCTTAAAAATGTCCGAAATCAAATATCACCCGTTCCCTGAAACTCGCCCGCCTCACAGCGGGCATTTTTATGTGATCTGGACCGCGTTTCCACTCGGCCATCCAAAAGTTTTCAGCGTCGCCTTTTACGACGCAAAAAAGGGAACTTTCGTCAACAAATCATTCGAAGGCGCTTTCAATGTGACCGCCTGGGCCTTCGTGGAGAGCAAATCAAATGCGTGAAAAGAACTACGTCAAGTGGCACCCCTACCCGGCGGAAATGCCGCCGCACACCGATTACAAGGTCACCTACCTGGTAACCAAAGAGATGCCGAAAACTAAGTTTCTCGAATCCCGTCGTTTCAAAACAACCGCAAAAGGGGATGGGAACGGTTTTGAACACTACTCATTCGTTTCTACTGCCCGCATCATTGCATGGGCTTTCATGCCGGAGGATTACGAAGGTTGAAACAGGCCGACTGGTTGCCCTACCCGCAACGAAAACCTCTACAAAGAAAGCACTACCTGCTTTGGGTGCGTCGCCCGAGACATATGCATCCGACATACGAAATCGGCTACTGGGACGGTGAAAAGTTCATGGCAATCCGAGATAAGTACATCCAATTTTGGGCACGGCTCACGCCCCCGCCCATGCTTCCACTGCCACTGGAGTGCAAGCGCTCAGTTCATGCGCCTAAAGATGGTATTTGTGCGCACAAGTTTTAAAAACAGGATTTTGAAATGGACAAAAGAAACGCAATCATTTTCGACATTGACGGCACGCTGGCCAACCTTGACCAGCGTCTGCGCCACATACTGAAAGAGCCGAAGGACTGGGACGCTTTCTACAGCGATATGACAAAAGACAAGCCAATTGAACCAATTCGCATTGTCTGTGGCAGTTTGTTGGCTTTGCAATATCTAGCCGACAGCTTCGGCTATGAAGCTAAGTGCCACGTCGTCTTTTGCACTGGTCGCCCAGAAACTTATCGTAAAGAAACACTTTCCTGGCTGGATAAACATCTTTTATCCGGGACCATCATCAAACCGGACATTCTCAAGCTTTATATGAGAAAAGCAGGCGATTACAGGCCGGATGCCAAAGTGAAAGAAGAGCTTCTTGCGCAAGTTAAAGCTGATGGCTATGAGCCCATTTTGGCTTTTGAAGATCGTGAGCGTGTTGTCGACATGTGGCGGCGCAATGGCATTCAGTGCTGCCAGGTTGCTCCGGGAGACTTCTGATGACGCTCAGAGAGTTTTGGGAAGTCGCATCGTTCTGCGTTGCTCATCCGTCGATGCTGATCCGCAACTATTTGAAGAACAAAACCGATTCTCGAAAAATTGACAATTTGATTGATGCACTCGTTGAAAACCGAGATCGTTTGCGGATCTATAAATCAAAAAGCGGGTGCAGATTGCTTGTAGAGTTTGAAGGGAACTTTTACTGCTTCTGGGTTGCAAACAAGTTCTACTCTTACCTAACGGTAGGAAAGTGCTCCACCTCTTGCAAAGAGGCATTTGACATCCACAACAACCCTGACTGGATAGAAGCGGTACCAAGTCGGCTACGAGCTATTCGTTTTTACAAAGCAATTGATAGACATATTTCAAAGATTCGACGAGATCAACTTTTGCTTCCCGCAAAACACATTGATGCGCAAGATGCGTTCTACAACCATCCGGACGAAATCACAGCCCGTAAGTACATGCAGAGGGACCCCGAGACCCTAAGAAGGCTCGGGGTTTTTGATCCGGAGTAGCTGTTTCTCAGAAAGGAAAAACCCCGCCAAAGGGCGTGGTTCTACCGCGTATCATTTGCCTGATTTCCGGCATTCTTCCATCAGGTATGCCCTGAGCAAATCTGAGCCAGACATCCCAGTCACAGAATCAAATGCCATTCCCCCTCTGACGGATTTTGCGGATCTATTCAGGGAGTTTGGTGCTGGATTTTTTGACTGGCTTGTCTGAACTTTCGAGGGCGGCGGCTTCGGCACATAAGGCTTCTGCTTGCTGCTTGACATAGTTCTCCAAAAGAGTGGTTGAAAAAAGCGCAACGGCTGCTACTGCTGCGCACCCCGCCGCACCGAGAACAATCTTGTTCAAGGTGCGAATTTTTTTCGCTTTAGAACCTATCAAATCCGCGTAGCTGCCCAACGAATCATCTATTCGTGTCAGCCAAGCTATAGTGGCTTCGTAGGCTTTTCCGCTGTTGTCTGGACCGTATCCATCTCTCAGAATCTGTGCGTATTCCCTTTCAATGGGGACCACCCCGCCGTTTTCACCAATCAGAGCCCAGACGCCGTAGATAAAGCCACCGGCACTCAAGATAAATGCGACACACAGCATAAACAGGTGCCACGGCTGAGCGGCGCTCAGAACCGCGCTCTTACCCGACCAGAAAGGCGTCAACGTGATGACCGTGCAAATAGCCGCACACAGAGTTATGCAAAGGTAGATGAGCTGTCTGATCTTGGCATCCTGCATATTGCGGCGATCAATCGAGCGAACCTTGAGTTCGTCAAGAGCCGCTTTCTGAACCACATCAACCAGTTTGTAGTACTCGTTGTAGGTATCAAACCTTTCTTCGGAGTCGCCCGATGTCATTTCCTTTCTGGCTTCTTCTTGCATTGATCTTTCTCTTCCCTTTGATCTTTCCTGAAGATTATTGAAGTGTAGAGAGTCGTCAACCTTTTTGACTTTTCTTTTTCCTTGCCGCACAATGTTTGGGTCACGCGAGTAAAAAGCGTGATCGGGATTAGCACCCCGAACGATCACAAAGGCGTACACACCGCCTGACTGCCGTTTGGCGGATTTTTTGTGTGCGGCATCACTTTTATGGGTGAGGCCGGCGGGCACCTTCGGGTGGCCGTTTCCTTTGTGACGGTAGTGCTAACCCGTCGGACCTCGCTCACCCGATTAGCACCGGACGCGAGGCTCTTAAACGTTCACAAAGGAGCCTGCCATGAATGCAGTCCAAAGCACCCCCGTCGTCACAGTCGTTGACGGCAATGTCACTACGCTTTCCACCGACATTGCGACCTTTTTCGGAAAGCGCCACGACAACGTAATTCGAGACATAGAAAACATCCGCGCAACCCTTGATTCTTCCCGTCTCCTCAATTTTGAGGAGACAGAGGTAACACGCGAAAGTCCCTTGAAAAAGGGAACGCTCATCAAGTCCAAAGCCTACCGACTCACCCGAGACGGATTTACCTTCCTCGCCATGGGTTTCACGGGCGCACGCGCACAAGAGTTCAAGTGGGCGTACATCGACGCTTTCAACAAAATGGAGGCCGCATTAAGGCAATGCCCCGCGCAGGCGCAGCTACCGGGACCGACTCTCACAGAGCAGCAGTCCTATCAAATCCTGAGCGAGGTTGCTAAACGGTGCAAGCGCAACGGAGTTCACTACCAGACTTTGTATCGCTCTCTCAAGAAGCGCTATCAGGTCACCAAATACACTCACATCCTCCAGCGAGACTTTGAAGACGCCATCGAGTTCATTCGGACGGTTGACCTGAGAACTCCGGCTGTGCCTGAGAAGCAACCGGAAGAGCCGCCGATGCAGAACCAAAAGATCATCGCATCGCCCGAGTTCTGCGAAACCATGCGACGATTTGTTTACGAACAGCGGTACGTCTTTCCAGAGTACTTCGAAAAGTTCTACCGCTTTCTGCAAATGGTGAACTCTCCACTCGCAGGTCGATTCTATGAGTGGTACACATCAATCAACCTCATCTCGCTCGAACGCGAACTCGCGCGTATTGGATACCCTGTCGAGGACCTTCTGAATTTCAAGCGAACGCCGAGACCTAATGCGATAGTCGCTCAGTAACCATTTCTTAACCCAACACAGCCGCCTCAAAAGGGCGGCTTTTTGTTATGCATGAAGTCATCACTCTCAACAAAGACGGGGTTGCCGTCGTTGACACCATCACCATCGCCGAAGGCGTGCATGTTCAGCACAAGAACATTCTTGAGCTAATCCGCAAATATCTCCCTGATTTCGAGGCTTTCGGAAGGGTCGCGTTTGAAACGCAACCCTTTGAAACCGCCGGTGGCACGCAGAAAAGAGAGATTGCGTGGCTCACCGAAGACCAGACAACCTTGCTGTTTACGTTCTTGAAGAACACAGAGATCGCCCGCAAGCTAAAAATTCGTTTGGTCAAAGCCTTTAGAGAAGCACGCGAAGAAATCGCACGACTCCAACAGACCCCTGCCCTTCCGGACTTCACCAACCCCGCAATCGCCGCCAGAGCGTGGGCAGAGCAGTATGAGAAGAACCAAGCGCTTATTGAGCAATCCAAAATAGATGCTCCAAAAGTCAAATGGTGCGACCGTGTGATTGCTGCCAATGAGCACATGACAATCACCCAGGCCGCCAAGACGCTCGGTTACCCGCCGCGCAAGTTCAAGGACTACCTGCGACAGATCGGCTTCATTTACACCAACGCCGACACACCAATGCAGGAACAAATCAAGACGGGCCGTGCCGTTCTGCGTTACGCCCACTACACGTCTTCAGAAGGCAATCCTGTCGAGAAGCCGTACACACATATCACCAGCAAAGGCCTCAAGTGGATCTACGAAAAGTTAGTCAATGACGGTCTTATCGAACGTCAGCAAGACCTCTTCGAAAAAACAGCTTAACAGTCAACAGCCCCGGTCATCCCGGGGCTTTTCATTCTTAATCGGAAAATGAGCCAGCAAGCAGTCTTTTTCAAAAAGTACGATCCTATGGAAGAACTAAAGATTTCAGTCGACGGGTCCGAGATTCGTATCCGAGTCGAAGACCACGGTGATCGAGGCATTACTCTGTCCCCCGACATGGCACGCGAAGCCGCTCGAATCCTCAATCTGTATGCCGTCATCGCTGAAGGCGCTGATAAACAATCTGAAACGGAGGCCTAAGCCATGAAACCCAAGATGCTATCTCTCAAGGAAACTGCCGAAATGGTTGGCCGCAGCGAAAGCACCATCCGCAACTGGATTCGCGGCACATACACAAAGAACGGCAAGACACAAATCTGCAAGGTCAAATTTGTGCCTGCCTACAAATACGGTTCCCAGTATTCCTTTCGGGAAGTCGATATCAATCGTTGGCTTGAGGCACACAAGTGCTCCAATCCGTCGATTTGCTAAAGCAGAACTCTGCCCACGCTTCCATCATCTCACGGCGTCGTATGAAGGACTCGTTTCGCTCGTACGCGCCGTTGTACGCATCCTTTACCTTGTGATGCAAACACAGCTCGGCCGTGCGCACATCAAAGCGCCGATCGTTGCCTAGGGCGTCATCCTGCGACCATGTTCGAAAGGTAGCTCGCGCCACGCCGTGCTGCGTGATCCTCACCAATTTCCCCCGCTTGAGGCTCTCAGCCTTGTCAATCCACCCCTTCGGTTTCTTAACCCCCGCCTTTTCTTCGCGCTTTATCTTTTCTTTGGACATCAGTTTGATCGTCATTGAAAAGGTCGCATCCGAATAGGGTTCAGATTTCTTGCTCGTCTTTTCGGGCGTGAAAAGAAGCCCCTCCTTCTTTATTCCCCAAATTGTCAAAAACTTGATCAATTCCGGTGCCAGAGGCACCACCAACGCACCGTTACCGTGAACTTTGAGCTGGCTGGGCGGAATTATCCACTCGCCCTTTTCCAGATTGATTTGCTCCCATCGAGCGGCTCGGGCCGTCGCGGAACGAGTGGCGGTCAGAACTGAAAACGCAAACAGCGCTCGTGCCGGCTTCAAAGGCATCCGAACGAGTTCAGCAAAAAACTCCGGCAATTCCGGAACCGAAAGCGCCCCACGGTGCTGCTTAACGTGCTTTCGACGAGGCAGCAGGTATCGGAGGGCTCCCTTGCGGTCCGCCGGATTGTCTCCTTCAAAAAAGCCATTGGCCTTACCCCAATCGAACGTTTGACGCGTGAACTGCAAGCTTCGGTCAACAAGATCGGTTTGATCCCAAATTTCAGCCCCGATCTTTGCTACATCCTTGGCCGAAATTTTTGCAAATGGCATGTTTCCGATATGCGGAAAGACATGAAGACGCATGATGGTCTCAAAGCATCTGTGACTTTTGTTCCAGTCTTCCCAGTTTCCAACGCGCACATTCCATTCCATGAATTTATTGCACACGTCACGAAAAGTCAGACCGGAGTCCGCTTCAGAAGGCTTGGAAACTGCCGCTTGCTTTGCTGTGCGCTTTGCTTGAATGTGGGCTAGAAAATCCTCATCGGACATCATGCGCAATTGCATGGCCGCAAGTCGGGCCTGCGCGAGAGTGACAGACGCAACTCCACCGAGTCCGACATCCTTGCGGCTTCTGTCGACCATGCGACGAAACACCCAAGCACGGTGCTTCCCACCTGAGCGCACGCGCAAGGACAGCCCCGGCGTCAAAGGGTCTGTGTAAACGCCGTCCGGAGCCTGCTCAATGAAGGCTTTTGTGAGTTTTGTTGTAGCCATTGTTCGTCCACAAAAAAAAGGTGAGCGACAAAGGGCAATGTCTCCGCAAACAATCTCCCGTCGCCTCTTTTCGGACTCAACCGATGGCCTGAATTTTTTTGTCCCCTACCGTGTCCCCTAGTACATGTCCCCTAATTTGTCCCCTAGCGAGGTTAACACAGGTTTTTTGGGGTTGTCAGGGGTTGAACTTTAGACTTCGCCAAAGGCTCGTCGAAAACAACAAAAAACCCGCATTTTTTGTTGCGGGTTATTTGTGGTTGTCAGTAGTTGACAATTGGTATGCTGGCAGGGGTAGTAGGATTCGAACCTACGAATGGCGGATTCAGAATCCGCTGCCTTAACCGGACTTGGCGATACCCCAGCACTTGGTGCGGTCGGAGAGACTCGAACTCTCATGGCTCTCACCACAGCCACCTCAAGGCTGCGCGTCTACCAATTTCGCCACGACCGCTTGGCACTCAAGAAAACTTTTGTTTTCTTTGAGTCACTCACAGTCGGACATAACCGGGACCAACTGCGAGGCCGCGAATATTAACGCGGAACCTGGTTGGATTGCAAGTCATCCTTCGCAGCAGGCGCTTCAGAGCCAGCTGCAGCGGGAGCCTGCGTCGTCTGTTCGGTCGTCACCGTACCGAGCACGCCACCCTGTCGCTGCTGGCTCTGCTTGTTGAAAGCACCGGAGCCTAGCGTGATGGCAATGGTGGCGCAGAAAAAGATCGTCGCAGCCACAGCCGTGGAACGCGACAGGAAGTTGGCCGAGCCGGTGGCGCCGAAAAGCGAACCGGAGGCGCCCGAACCAAAAGCAGCACCGAGATCGGCGCCCTTGCCGTGCTGCAGGAGCACCAGAATAATGACAGCAATCGCAGCAATGATCTGCACAACGATTGCGATACTCATCAACATCTGCATAGTTGTGTGTTTTCCGTGAGGGTTCTGATTGTGGTTATTAAAAAGCTCTCAATCTGCCTGCGCCATCAGTGCGCCGTGCAGATCTCATAAAAATCCTGTGCCTTAAGCGCTGCCCCGCCGATCAAACCGCCATCAATGTCGGGCATGGCAAAAAGCGAAGCCGCATTGGCGGGCTTGACGCTGCCGCCGTAGAGGATTCGCACCGTTTGGGCAAGCTCAGCTCCATGGCCAGCAAGTTCCGCACGTAAAGCGGCATGCACTTCCTGCGCAATCTCAGGCGTTGCACTTTTACCCGTACCAATCGCCCAAACAGGCTCGTAGGCAATCGTACAGCGCACAAAATCCTCTGTTCCTACTTCGAGCATCACCGCTTCGAGCTGGCGCGACACCACAGCGATCGTTTCACCGGCTTCACGCTCTTGGAGCGTCTCACCCACACAAACGATGGGCTCAAGCCCCGCAGCCAAGGCAGCCTTGGTCTTCAATGCCACTCGTTTGTCCGTGTCACCATATAGTGCACGGCGTTCGGAGTGACCGACAATCACATAGCGGCATCCGATTTCGGCGAGCATACGAGCGCTTACTTCACCGGTATAGGCACCGGACTCGAATTCGTTAACATCCTGAGCACCGAGCGCCACCGACGAGTTCTTAAGCAAACCAGCCATTTGGGACAGATATACGGCAGGCGCACAGACAGCCGTTTCGCAACCTGCGCTCTCCAACGCAAGAAACGCCTCTGCCCACTGGGCATTGGCCTGAAGCGATCCGTTCATTTTCCAGTTGGCGACTACCAGTCTGTTTCGCATGCCTTCGTTCTCCAAAAACCGCTGTCGAAAGTGAATTTAAGATTTTAACTGATCTTGCTTCGTTTCTTAAGGCGGCGAAAGCGGACCGACCGGTCCGCTTTGCTTTTCCTCGCTTTTGCCCTCAGCCGGCAATGAAGCGCCGGCTGAAGACCGCCGTCATGTTACTCTTCGTTGAGAAGAGCCTTCATCGACAGACGCGGACGATTCTTATCGTCAAAGCCAATCACCTTGACACGCACCGTCTGGCCTTCCTGCAGGTAGTCGGAGACCTGATTGACACGTTCGTTGGCGATCTGGCTGATGTGCAACAGACCGTCCTTACCGGGCAGCAGACCGATAATGGCACCAAAATCAAGCAGCTTGACAACGGGGCCTTCGTAAATCTTGCCCACTTCGACATCGGCCGTGATCTCTTCGATGCGCTTCTTAGCGAATTCAGCACGTTGCGTATCGTTGGAAGCAATCGTCACCGTGCCGTCGTCTTCGATGTCAATCTGGCAACCGGTTTCTTCACACAGACCGCGGATCGTGGCACCGCCCTTACCGATCACGTCACGAATCTTTTCCGGATTGATCTTGAGGGTGAGCAGACGCGGAGCCCAAACGGAGAGTTCCTTGGCGCCGTCGCCGGCCATTTCGTGCATCTTGCCGAGGATGTGCATGCGGCCTTCGTGAGCCTGAGCCAGAGCAGCCTGCATGATTTCGGCCGTGATACCTTCAATCTTGATGTCCATCTGAAGAGCGGTCACACCATTTTCGGTACCTGCCACCTTGAAGTCCATGTCGCCGAGGTGATCTTCGTCGCCGAGAATGTCGGTGAGAACGGCAAACTTGTTGCCTTCCTTGATGAGCCCCATGGCAACACCTGCCACGTAATCCTTGAGCGGCACACCGGCGTCGAGCATCGACAGGCAGCCGCCGCAGACGGAAGCCATCGAGGAGGAACCATTGGATTCGCAGATTTCGGAAACCACGCGAATCGAGTAGTTGAATTCTTCGGCGCTGGGCAACACTGCCTTCAGAGCGCGCTTGGCGAGACGACCATGACCGATTTCACGACGCTTGGGGCTGCCCACGCGACCGGTTTCGCCGGTGGCAAACGGAGGCATGTTGTAATGCATGATGAAGCGATCGCGGCTTTCGCCCATGATGTTGTCGATGATCTGTTCATCCTGCTTGGTACCGAGCGTGGTGAGCACCAGAGCCTGCGTTTCACCACGGGTAAAGAGGGCAGAACCGTGGGTACGCGGCAGAATCGACTGACGGATTTCGATCGGGCGAACCGTACGGGTATCGCGACCGTCAATACGGGGCTTGCCTTCGAGAATATTGGTGCGAACGACGTGGGCTTCCATTTCGAAGAGGATGCCGTGAACTTCGTTCATGTCGGCAACTTCGGTGCCTGCGGCTTCGGCATCGGCCGTCAGCTGAGCTTCCACCTTTTCGTAGATAGCACGCAGCTTTTCGGTACGGCTCTGCTTGGAGCGAATCGTGTAGGCCTCTTCGATGTCAGCCTGAGCAATTTCGTGCACGCGGGCAATGAGCGCTTCGTTCTTCGGAGCAGGCTGCCAATCCCAAGCAGGCTTGCCGGCTTCGGCGGTCAGTTCGTGGATGGCATTGATGGCCACCTGCATCTGCTGATGCCCGAACATCACGGCATCGAGCATCGTCTGTTCAGGCAGGCAATCGGCTTCGGACTCGACCATCAGCACGGCACGTTCGGTACCGGCTACGACAAGGTCAAGACGAGAATCCTTAAGCTGAGAAACAGTCGGATTGCACACGAAGCCGCCGTTGACATAACCCACGCGGCAAGCGCCGATCGGACCCTTGAACGGAATACCGGAAATGGTCAGAGCGGCGGAAGCACCGATCATGGAAGGAATGTCCGGGTTGATTTCGGGATCAACGGAAAGCACGTGAATAATCACCTGCACTTCGTTAAAGAATCCGTCCGGGAAGAGCGGACGGATCGGGCGATCGATCAAGCGGCTCGTGAGAGTTTCGTGCTCAGACGGACGGCCTTCACGCTTGAAGAAGCCGCCGGGGAACTTACCGGCAGCATAGGCCTTTTCGATGTAATCAACGGTAAGAGGGAAGAAATCCTGTCCGGGTTTGGTTTCCTTCTTGGCCACAACAGTAGCCAGAATAACCGTGTCGCCCATTTGAACAACGACGGCGCCGGAAGCCTGGCGGGCGATTTCGCCCGTGGTGAGCGTCACTTCGTGTTGGCCGAACATGAAGCTCTTGGAGACCTTGTTGAACATGCTCATTTTTGAGTTTCCTTTGTTCTCAGGTGCTTTGCTTCCCGTATGGCTTTTGGTTCGTTCGGTGCTTGATGGCACGCTGCGGCACAAAATTCCGATCCGTTGTCAGAGGCTTGTGTCGCAACGCGCGTTACCGTCACCCGAAGAGCCTTTGCCGGAGCAAAGCAGGTTAATCAATTGTTTTTTCAGCTGTCCTTAGACAAGCTTACGGCCTGTTTGCGCTTTGACAAACAGGCCGCGGGATTCGGCAATTCTTACTTACGCAGCTTGAGCGAATCGATCAGCTTGCGGTAGGCAGCCACGTCCTTGCCCTTGAGGTAGTCGAGCAGCTTGCGACGGCGGCTCACCATCTTCAGAAGGCCACGACGGGAGTGGTGATCCTTCTTGTGTTCCTTGAAGTGTTCGGTCAAGGAATTGATGCGAGCGGTCAGCAGAGCGACCTGAACTTCGGGGGAACCCGTGTCGCCTTCGGCGCGGGCGTACTGGGCAATAACTTCTGCCTTGTTGATTTCAGACATTTTTCACCTTAAAAGAGGCGGTTAAACACATGCGGTGCGGGTGTCGAGCCTACACCGTGAGAAAGGCGCAATTTTACTTATTTGCTATTAAAAATCAATAGCCAAGGCGCGACAAGAAACGTTCGCGCGTGAGGTCTTCATGGTGCACGGCGATATTAGCCGCACGCGTCAGAAGCGGACAGTCACTTCGGGGAAATTGATCGAAAACACGAGCAACATTGAGTCCCTCGACCACCATACCTACCTCGGCCAGCGCTTTTTCGGGCGACAGTCCCTGCCCGAGCCAACACCCATAAGTGAAATTGCGGCTGTGAACGCTTAGAGCCGTTGCCAACAAATCCCCCAACGCGCCATAACTCAGAACATCATCCGCACTTGCTCCCACAAAGCGGCGAGCCTCGGCAATGGCATCCGTCAGGAAACAGGCCCGAAAATTATCTCCCAATGCAAGACCTTCGGCGATGCCGGCCGCAATGGCAATTAAATTTTTCACAGCACCGAACCGTTCCAGAGACTTGACATCTTCCTGCTCGGAAATGCGGGCGCGAGCTTTGGCAAACACGCGCTTCATGACCGAACGGGCACAGGAACTACCAGCCAGACTAATCCCGAACGGTAGATTGGTGGCAACCTCCTCGGCGTGCGATCCTCCGCTCAAGACACAAATGTCTGCGTCGGGAAGTTCCTCGGCAACTACCTCAGAAAGTGTCTTAGCACTTCCTTGTTCAAGGCCCTTGGCGGCGATGCAGACAACCGTCTTGAAAGAAATCAACGGAGCAATATGGCGAGCCATGTCGCGAATGTAACGCGATGCCACCACCAAAATGACGGCGTTTGCCTCACGTAGCTCCTCGCCCATCGTTGATCTGACATCAACGCGAGGATCCAGAATGAATCCGGGCAACTTCGGATGTCGGCGATCCATCTGCAATGCTTGAACGTTTTTACCCGTCGCCGAATAAAGCGCGACATCGGCGCATGGCGCTGCAATGTGTGCAAGTACCGACCCCCAGGTGCCCGCTCCGATGACAGCCAACGACACCCGCTCGCCGCTTGTTTCTGAAGTCGTATTCATAATTCAAATTTCGCGCGTTAATTTTTTCTGTCGCAATTATGCGCAAAGAACGATTTTGACGTCAGCCTGATTACTGTCAAACGACAATTTCTCCTCTTTTGGCCTTGGCCGCCTGAAAGACCTTCAACGACAAAGTAACGCCCGCCAAAAGCAAAGCCATGCCGGCAAGCATGTTCCACGCCGGCCACTGCATACGCAACACATGCGCGTAGGTCACGGCAAAGATCGTCTCAAAAACGATCATCTGGCCGGCCAGTGCCGTCGGCAAACGCTGACTCATCGCGTTCCAGAAGACAATACCGACCCAAGACCCCATCAGTCCGGTGAACACCATGACAAACACAAACCACATCGGGTCATAACCAAGCAATGGCGTTCCGTCGGGCTCCAGCTCCCAGAAAAAAAGATACATCACGACGGCAAAAGGAAACGTCGTTAGTCCCTGCGCCGTGGACCAGGCTCGTGGGGAACGGCCGGGGTGGGCCAGCAGCCAGTCGGCGTTTCGAATCGGATACCACGTCCAGAGCAGCAAAGCGGCAACACCCATCATCACGCCGTACCAAAACTTCACGCCGCCGTCGGCCGAAGCACGAACAACCATTTCAAACTCGGTCATGCTCGCAAGCGCAAAACCGCAAACAATGAGTAAAAGCCCCGGCACCAGACGCGACCAGGCCAAAGCCGTGCCTTTTTTCTTGTCGCGAATGTTGGAGACGGCTGCCACAAGAACGGGCACTGCCGACATTGCCATTCCAGCCACAGGCACGCCTGCGTTCTGGATGCACTCAATCAGGCACCAGTAGTAGGCAATGTTTCCGATGACGCCAAGTTTGGAGACGTCAATCCAATCTCGTAATGTGTAGTATGCAAATTCACGCCGCTCCATCCATGCCAGCGGCACCGCTACCAGACCGAAACTGACGAAGCGCCCGGCGGCCATCAGTGCCGGCGGATACCCCGGCAAGACCTCCGGCACCAGGTACACAAAGCCCCAGATCATGCAGGCTAGGACACCGTAGAGAAAACCGAGCGCCATAAGAATTCTTTTCAGAAATGACAAACAACGTGTGCATTATGCCCATACCAAACGGGCTTGACTGCAAGAACGACAGGCACCAACACTGTCACAGCCGTCCGCGGGCGGTACAATCGAAAGGTTGAGAATTTTTGCGGACCTCGCGTGTCCAAATTGTTTACAAAGGAATTTTCGATGTCCAATACGCTTACCGAATGGTTCCGTCACGTTCCCGAAGAAAAGTGGCTCCGCGATCCGGCCGCCAGCCGTGCCGATGCACAGGCCATTTGGGACAAGCTCGATCTCACTGCCGGCGTGCGCGTTTTTGAATGTCCCTGCGGCAAAGCTGATCTGAGTTTTCCGTTGGCGCGTCTCGGCGCCAAGGTAAGCGGCATTGATTTCAACTCCCACTTTGTGAGCGCCGCCAAGAACAAATTCTCCCGAGCGGGCTTGTCGGGTGAATTTAAGACCGACGACATGCGCACGGCGCAGTTTCCCGAGAAAATGGATCTGATCATCAATTGGGCCAGTTCGTTCGGTTACTTCTCTGACAAAGACAACGCCGATCTGCTGGCGCGTTTTGCAAAAAGCCTTGCCGATGGCGGTCGCCTTCTGATCGAAGTAGCCAACCCCTCTCGCGTGCTTGCCGGAGAAGCCACCCGCATCATTGCTTCCGGCGAACAAGTTTGCGAAACCTGGGACGCCGAATCCAAGAGAGCCACCGTCATTTTTCCGGCCACGCAATTCCGCGGACCGGTGTCGGCAAGTGTGCGCGTATATACGTGCGATGAATACCGCTCAATGCTTGCTGCAGCGGGCTTGAAATTGGTCGCTTTCTACGGACAGAGCTTTACGGAATTCACGACCGAAAGCAGCCGCTTGATCGTGCTCGCCCAACGGTAATTTCTTTTTGCAAAAATTCATTGCTCTTTAACGCCTTTTGATTCCGTCTGGCCTATAAAGTAGTGCTATGGATAAGGCCGCTGCGCGATGCAACGGCCGCCTTTTAGTTGTAACGAAAGGAATTGCTATGGCCGGATCAAAAGTCCTCAAGCCCGTCGCAGGCGTTGTCATTCTCGTCGGTCTTTATGCCGCAGCGGGATATATCGGTGTGCCCGCGGGCGTTCGTTGGGCTGTTTCCAATGTTGTGCCCGATGCTTTAGGCGGCCGCGATGCCACTGTCGGAGATGTTTCGTTTAATCCTTGGAATTGGTCGCTTGAAATCAACGATTTGGCAATCAAATCCGCCCACTCTCCGAAAAACAATCTGCTCACCCTCAAGCACCTTTCGGCTGACCTGAGCGGCAGCACCCTCACCGAAATGGCCCCGATCGTCGAAGCCATCACGGTCGACGGTTTCAATATGCACCTCACTGCCAATGCGACCAACAACAAAGAGGCCAAAGAGGCATTTGAAAAAGCTCCGGCTGATGCTTCGACATCTTCTGGGCTCCCCGCCTTTTCTCTAGCCAACGTCCGCGTCACCAACAGCAGCGTGAGACTCACAAATGCTCAGAACGGAGCTGACGTCAAAATCACCGACATTGATTTTGCACTGCCTATTTTGTCGACGCTTCCCTCTTCGGCCAGTGCGTCCGTCAATCCCAAGCTCTCCCTGAAAATTGACGGCACGCCGATCAAAGCAGAAGGTGCGCTCAAGGGAGACACAGCCACGATGGCCGTGAAAATCGACAACCTCAACGTCGCCAAACTTCTTAAGGCTGCGCCAGTGACGTTACCCGTCGCGATTGAAAAAGCTTCCGCTTCGTGCAACCTGCAGGTGTCCTTCGACATGCCTAAGTCAGGTGTCTCCGGCATCAAAGTTAGCGGCACGGCCTCGGCAAACAACCTTGATGTGCGCGACGCCAAAAACAAACCGTTTGTCAGCGTCAAGTCCGCATCTATTGATCTCAAGAGCGTTGATGTCTCCGCGCAAAAAGCTGACGTCAACAGCGTCAAAATCGTTCAGCCTTCAATCAAACTCTCGATTGCTTCGCAGACAAATGCTTCGGCTGCAAAGACATCCGGTTCTGCGGCATCAACGTCTGAAGCCTCTCCCAGCGCTGCTTGGAAGTGGTCTGTCGGCTCTGCTCAGATCAGCAACGGCTCGGTACAGGTCACCGACACGAGTCTGAAACCCGCAGCCACATTGTCGGTGTCAGCCATCAATCTGGATGCCAAGGGATTCTCGTCGGACAAGGGAAAGACCGGTACATATTCAGCCAGCGCAAACGTTGCACAAGGTAAGCTCTCCTCTTCAGGCAAACTTTCGATTCTGCCGTTGGCTGTCAACGCCACCACCGACGTGAAGAATCTGCACTTTGCCACCTTCAATCCGTGGATCAAGGCTCTTGCGGGCGCTCAGCTCACCAAGGGCACAGCCGACGTCAACGGCAAGGTTGATCTGAAGTCCGACAAGAAACTGGCGCTCAAGTGGAACGGCGACCTGGTCGTCTCGAATCTGGAAGCCAAGAATGCCGCAGGCAAGACGCTGATGACCTGGACACAGGCCAAGGCCACCGGCGTGGATCTGCAAAGCCTTGACCCCGTCAACATCGCCGTAAAAAACCTTACTGTCAAGGAACCGGCCAAGCAGGTTACCAAGAACGTCAGCAAGGCCGCGGGTCTGATCGGTGCCATCGCAGCTTTGACCGGACATGAAAACACGGCCGAGCGCGCTCAGAAGGCGGCGGAAATCGCCTCTTCGGACATCTCGCTCTCGAACCTTGTCTACAAGGACGGCAAGTTCAGCTTAGTGGAAAAGAGCAAAAATGCTTTGGCCGGCATTGTGCTTGAGGCACTTAACAATGTCTTTGCAACCAACGGCTCCAGAAAGTAAGACCATCTGACCGACTTTAAGGCAACGGCGTCAAGGAAATTATTCCGAGACGCCGTTTCTTGTTTCTGCCACCTCTCTTTTTCTAGTTCAACGCACTCGGTTGTAGAAATTGTCAAATTTACGCCAAAAGAGCATGGCTCCCGCAAGCCAAGTCACGGCGGCACACGTGCCGATGATGACCGTTGCACGCACCCAGGGCATCCCGTAGGTCTGCCTCGTCAAGGCCAGATCAATTGCCGTGTAGAGCCACTCAAAGCCCGCACAAACGAGCAACATGCCGCAAATGGCTGCGCAATAGCGGTGACGGACGAACAAAAGTACGACCGGAATCAAAGGCAGAAGCGCAATTTCCAACCCCCACCCATGGAAAAGCAGATGCGCGCCGAAGAGAACAAAACACAGCACCGGGAAAATCAGAGCCAAACGAATCACGGCCGATCTCCTTTTGTTGCAGCATTGTCGACAGTAGGAACCTCTCGAATCGGAGTGACTTTTTTCGGTTTTCCGCGCGGCTTTTCAGGCGGCGTCACCGTGAGCGACTTCCAAAGATGCTCCAGAGAAAGAATCGGGTGCTTGAACATGACCCGAGGACCGGCAAAGCGCATCACTTCGGAAATCTTTTCTCGGTAAGCAGGCTTGTAGCAGTGAACCTTGCACTTGGCGCACACGGGCTTGTCTTCTTTGAAGGGACAGCAGGAAAGTCGCTTGAAGGCATAGTCCGCAAGTTCTTGACACTCAGAACACAAATTGTCGCCCTTGGTGCTGTGATGGGCATGACAATAGATGCGAACCATAGCAAGCACTGTATCGGCTTCGCGCTTCAAGGGACCGAATTTAATCCTTTGTAAACGCGAATTTTCTTGCGGTTGAGAACCCTGCATAAATGAATTTCTTTCTCAAAATTTGAATGATCAAACAATTTTAACGTCGTACGAGAATTTATCTTGCCTGCCTTAAGATTTCCTTGTTTTGTTCGGTGTCCGTCATCTTCACCTCGCTTTGGCCTAGCAAAGTCAAACACATTCTTTCAGAGCCAATCACTTCAGCTTCTGATTCCGCAACACTTGATCCGCGCAATTGCTGGACAATGCGAGCTCGTACCCGCCTGTTGCAATCCTAACTAGGGTAAACCCGATTCTTTGGACGTATTACGCCATTTTCTTGTTCAAGTCCATTCAGACTGCGATCATTGAGCTTCGATGAAAGCCCTTTTCTGGGCCGATGCCATCAGCGCAGAGCATATGCCATGTCGCCTTCGTTGAGCGACTGAGTAAATGCCACAAAAAAGCGGGCTCGATAACAGGGAGATTTTTCATGAAAAAAACTTTAGTTGCCGTGTCTGTTCTCGGTGCCTTTGCCGGTTCCGCTCTTGCCGCGGACGTTCAGCTCTACGGCATCCTGGATACGGGGGTTGGCTACAGCCACATCGATATGGACACTTCCGGTGTCGATGATGTTGACTCGTTTGAAATGAAGTCCGGCGTCGGCTCCGGTTCCCGTTGGGGACTGAAAGGCACGGAAGACCTCGGAAACGGTCTGACCGTGGGCTTCATTCTCGAAAACGGCTTTGACTCCGACGACGGTTCCGAAGACTCCACCGGTGTCATGTTTAACCGTGAATCAAGCCTGTTCTTGGAAGGTAGTTTCGGCAAGCTCGCTTTTGGCCGAATGGGGGCCCTCAACAGCGGCCAATCCTCCTGGTCGAAAGTCGGCATGATCAACGCCTTCGGAACTTCGTACGGTGAATTTACCGCCCAGGCCTCGAACGTTTTCTCGCTCGCAGGCCAGTGGGACAACATGATTGCCTACGAGACCCCGGACTTTGCCGGTTTCAAGTTGTTCGCCCAATACGGCATGGGTTCGAACGACAATGAAAACGAGTCCTCGAGCAACCGCTTCTATTCGCTCGGCGTCACCTACAACAACGGTCCGTTTGCCGGTTACTTTGCAGTCGATTCAATCAACTACAAAACAGCTAAATTCAGCCAAGGGGAATGGCCGAACAACGGAGACGACATTGATGACAGTCTGACGGTTACTTTGGGCGGTAGCTACGATTTCGACGTCGTCAAGATTTACCTTGGCGCTCAGTACTTTGATGAAGTCCGTTTGTCTTCGCTGGGCGGTGTAATCGGCAGAGCAAACTCAATCCTTGACAATCTGCTCGGCATGAAAGTTAATGATGCTGTCAAGATCAAAGGCTACGGCATTAGTCTGTCGAGCGACTCGCCACTGGCCGGCGGCAGAGTGATGTTCGGTCTTGGTTATGTAGATGCTGAAGCCGCTGACAGCATGGACAGAGTTCTGACAAGCGACAAAATCCCCGTTAACAGCATCGACATCAAGCGTTATGTCGTAAGTGCCGGTTATTCCTATCCGTTTAGCAAACGTACGGACGTATACGGCGTGGCTTCGTACATGCAAGATCAGACGGACACAGGCACGAAATTCGGTATGTTCGAACGAGATCCCTCTGCCTATTCCTTCTACGTCGGTCTGCGTCACCGCTTCTAGTCTGATCTCTTCTTGAGATTTACGGATTAGTTCAACCCGCTTCAGCTCGCTGGAGCGGTTTTTTCGCATCTGGCTTTTTCCCAAATTTCACCCTTGACTCGGGCATATAATCGGACGGAGACCTTGTAGAAGAAATTTCTCTTCGATCATCCATTACCACTTTTCGAGATCATGCTTCAATCGTGCTGGATGCTTGTAGCCGCAATGCTTTTTGCGACCATGAGTTCACTTGTAAAAATGTCCGCTGGTGAAGCCGGCACGTTTGAGATTGTTTTTTACCGCTCACTCATTGGTTTGGTCTTTATCGCAATCGTAATGTTCATTCAAGGTCAGACGCCGCACACCAAGTATCTCTTCGGGCATATTAAGCGTTCTGTCCTGGGGACTCTGGCCTTCACCATTTGGTTTTTCACAATGGGGCACCTTCCCCTGGGAACAGCCGTCACACTCAACTACACGGCGCCGCTTTTTATTGCTGCTACCTTTGTGGTCACGGCTCTCATGCATCACCAAAAAGCGCCATGGTCACTTGCTGCTGCCATTTGTGTGGGTTTTATCGGCGTGTGTTTGATCCTGCAGCCTTCGATTGCGTCTGACGAGCTTCCTTACGCGTTAATGGGCCTTTTTGCAGGCGCTCTGGGCCCCTTCATCTTCTTTCAAATCGCCCAACTCGGTCGCTTGCGTGAGCCATCGCTTCGCATCGTGTTCTATTTCTCGCTTGTCGGAACAATCTGGGGATTGGCCGGTTGCTACGTCCTGGAGGGCGGCCTCAAAATGCACGACATGGATGTCTGGACCGGACTGCTTGGCGTTGGCATCACGGCAGTGCTCGCACAGGTGGCCATGACGCGCGCCTTCGCCTACGGCAATATGATGCTGACGGCGTGCTTTCAGTTTGCCGTCATTCCTTTTGCGGAAATCATCAGTGTGGTCTTTTTCAAAGAAGCGCTTCCGCCTGTGGCTTTGGTCGGAATGCTTTTGATTTTGGCCGCCGGTTGCACAGCAAGCGTCATCACCAAACGACAGCGCCATCCCGCCGCCAAATAAGAGAGACACACACGTCTGACATCGGGCGTGAATTTTTTCACTGTTGCGAGGATTTCTCAGTCTGCGCTTCTTTTCGCTCTTGCTCAGCCGCATATGCCCCCGTCTGAGCCAATCGCTCATAGACTGGGTTATCCATCGACATCTGAGAAAGCAGGTATTCAATGCTTTCTCGAGCCTCTTTCCAATGTCCGAGCTCTAAAGAACTGATGGCATAGAGCTCTCGAGCGGACAAAAGCTTGTTGTCAATCGCAAGCGCCTGATCAAGCACCGCCAAACTTTGGATGTACGTATCCCTGGTTTCCTGGCTGATCAAGGCTGCGGCGTATTCCACCAAAACGTTGGCGTCCTTGGCAACGAATCCGCCTAGATCAACGGCTTTTTTATACGCGTCGGCTGCTTCCTTCCATGCCTGTTTATGCACCTTAAGACGTGCGAAAAGAACCCATGCTCGTTCGTCTTTGCCATTGTCCTTGAGGTAGGCGCCAAGCGACTCTTCATCATAGAGGCCTTCGGTACTGCCGAGTGTTCCATCGGCCTGCATGATGCCCTGTTTGGGAGAGTCAGAAACAATATTGATCAGCGAAGGCGAACCCAGGCCTTTGTAGAGAGCAAACGCGCTTCCGGCCACCACAACAGCCAAACCGACAGCAAAGGCTTTGCCAAGCGGCGCAGCACGTTTCTCGCGTTTTTCATCGATCGCAAGTTCTTCAAGCGCCCGACGCTGAACGTCAGTAACACTCGACTCATAAATCGTATCGGTGACAAGTCCTGCCGCGCGTTCCTCATCGAGCACACGCAACTGCTCAGCAAGCGCTTCACGAGAAAGCTCCTGCGTAAGACTGCCGTCTTCGTCCGGCGCTTTGCGCATCAGCGCCCATAGAACGGAAAACACCGCCACAGCGCTCAAAAGCGCAGCAACAAACCAAAAAGTCGTTTCAAAAGTCATGTGTCCGATTTTACGTTGAAAAAAAGGGCGCCTCGAAAAACCGGGGCACCCCTTTTTCGTTTTGACTACGGAAGCGGATTACTTCTTATTCTTGGCGACCATGGCGTCGCGCAGGATCTTCGTAGCCTTCTGAGCGGCGTCAGCGCACTTGGCAAGCGAGAGCTGAGCTGCTTCAGGATTGTGGAACCATGCACCGTTCACAGCCGTCCACCATTCCCAATTGGTGTGGGCGACGGAGTGAAGTTCACGAGCCTGATTGAGGACTTCGTCGCTAACGCCCATCGCCAAAGCGAGATCAAAGGCGTTGAACATGTCGGTCATGCGGCTTTCGGCCTCGCGCAGTTTACCGTCGTAGTAGCCCTTCATACCGTCGATCACGCGGTTAAGCTGCTTCTCGGTCTTGTCCTTGTGGCACTGCAAGCAGGTCTGCTTCATATAGTGACGCGGAGTCGTCGACCAGTGGCTCGTGTAGACCTTGCCGGTCTTCTTGTCCTTCATCTTGGGCATGTGGCAGTCTGCACAACCGACGCCAGCCTTGTCGTGCGTGGAGTTCCAGTACGTTTCAACGTCCGGATGTTGCATCTTCGTGAGAGCGGCACCGGTCACATTGTGCTTGAAGTCCTTGAAGCCAACCTTGGCATAGAAGTCATCAATCTTCGTGACGTCAACGAACGGGAAGAGGTTCGTGCGGACATCGCTCATGCCGATCGCCTTGCCGGTCTTCGGATCAAAGCCCGGGTTGCAGTTGTATTCGACATGGCACTGAGCGCACATCAGCTTGCTGTCGGCCTTTTCCATCGTGGCGATCTTGCGGGTAAAGCCGCGGACGCCCATGTCAATCACGTTGATCTTGGTGGCCTTCGGATCCTCGCTGTACAGGCTCGGAATATCCGTACGGGTCAGAGCCTGGATCAGACCGTCACGAACAATACGCGGCTTGGCGCTGTGAGGATCGTGGCAGAAGTTGCAATTCACGGCATGATTGATGTTGCGCATCACGTCGACAACATTGGATTGACGTGAGAACTTGGCTTCGGGATGTTTTTCGCCGAGGTATGCCCAGTCAAGCATCAGGTCGGTCGACTTGCAAGTCCAGCAAACCGGGTTGCCCGCAGCGGCCGTTCCCGGACGACGAGGCTTTTGGGCGTTATCTTCAGGATACTTGTCGTTTATAACATCCCAAACACGGAAAGCCCCGTCTCCCTGACCGAGATACATCCAGCCGTCCTTCGGCACAAAGCGACCGCCGAAGGCGCGATCGCACAGATACTGGTCAAGTGCGGCAAACGCGTGGCTACGCGGCAAATCGTGTTCTTTCGTAAAACCATGCGCCCCCAAAGCACGGTCGAAGAACGGATTGGGCGCAACGCTGGCGCTGTTCTTCTTGGAGAAACGCGGCGTGCGTTCTTCATTGATCGTGTACATCGACTTGAATTGAGCCGGATGGCAGGAACCGCAAGTCTTGGGATCCATGCTCGTTACCGGACGCGTATCCTTGCTCGGTGCACTCACATGCTTGGTGAGGCCGGAGTGGCAGCTCGTGCAAGAAACTTTCTTGTGAGCACCGGACTTGTGGAAGCCGCCGATGTTGCTGTGGCAGGCCACGCAAGTCTTCGTGTCAACTTTTTCAGGAGCCGCGTTAACGGCGGGAGCAACCGCCACCGCCACTGCAAGTGCTACGCAGGCCTGAACGAAATTGTGTTTTGTCATCTCGTCTCTCCTTATCGCGACTTCTCATGCTTGGTTTGGAATCGGAATGCGCTTGGGGTCGCTTCCGCGTGTAAAAGCCGCTTGACGGATTTTCTCACAGAAAAAAATACTGTCAATTCAGCATCTTTCTTCCCAAATTAGCTTACCGTTTCAGTCAGTTTTTCACTTCCGATTCTTATATCTGTCTTAAAACCCGCATGAAACAGGCCTTAAGACAGAATTAACATAAAAAACCGCAGGAGACTCTCCGTCCGCTGCGGCTTTCCATGCTAGGGTAATCACTAGCTCCAAATTCGTCATCCGAAGGCAATCAGGCCAATTTTTGACCTCTCAAACCTGCTTTGACCTACTTTGGCACTCACTCAGAAACAACGTGACGTCCGATCAAATCGTGTTCACGACTATCGGTGATGCGCACGTCCACGAAATCTCCGGGCTTGAGATGCTTGTCTGTCGTCACATACACCACGCCGTCAATGTCCGGCGCATCAGCCGTAGTGCGACCAACGGCAACGCCGTCTTCGTCCTCGGGTTCGTCAATGATGACACGCCTGACGGAGCCCAATTTCTGCCTGAGAATCTCAGACGAAATCTCAGCTTGCACTTCCATGAAGCGACGACGGCGATCTTCTCTCACTTCGTCAGGAAGTTGTCCGGGCAAAGCATTGGCCTGAGCGCCTTCCACGGGACTGTAGGCAAAGCAGCCGACGCGATCCAGACGCGCTTCTCTCAGAAAGTCCAACAGGTACTCAAACTCTTCTTCCGTTTCTCCGGGAAAACCGGTGATAAAAGTCGAACGGATCGTGATATCGGGACACACCGCACGCCAAGCCGCGATGCGCTCGAGATTCTTTTCGGCACTTGCAGGACGCTTCATGGCCTTTAGCACACGGGGATGCGCATGCTGAAACGGCACATCCAGGTACGGCAAGATCAGTCCCTCAGCCATCAGCTCAACCACTGCGTCCGTCGACGGATACGGGTATACATAATGCAGGCGTACCCAGGCGTCTAGCTTGCCAAGTTCCCGAGCCAATTCAAGCAATCGAGTCTTAACCGGACGGCCTCCCGCAAACCCCGTTCGATACTTCACGTCCAAACCATAGGCTGCCGTATCCTGGCTGATCACCAAAAGCTCTTTGACACCGCCCTTGACAAGGTTTTCTGCTTCGCGAAGCACCTCGCCAATCGGACGACTCACCAAATCGCCGCGCAAGTCCGGAATGATGCAAAACGTGCAGTGATGCGAACAGCCTTCGCTAATCTTTAGATAGGCGTAGTGCGCCGGCGTGAGCTTCAACCCTGCCGCCGGTACCAAATCGTCAAAAGGCTCGTGCGGACGCGGCAAATGCGCGTGCACCAGCGCGAGCGTCTCCTCCAGACTGTCCGGCCCTGTGATACCAAGTACCCTCGGAACGCGATCCATCAGCCAGCTTTCGCCGTTGGCGTTTTTCTTGCCGCCCAAGCATCCAGTAACAATCACACGACCGTTTTCACGCAAGGCCTCCGTGATGGCCTCCAGACTTTCGGCCACCGCCGCGTCAATGAAGGCACAGGTATTGACGATCACCAGATCGGCTTCCTTGTAGTCGGCGGCAATAATGTAGCCTTCGGCACGCAGTTCCGTCACGATGCGCTCGGTGTCCACCAAAGCCTTGGGGCAGCCCAAGCTCACAAAGCCAACGCGACCGATTCGTCCTTTTTGCATTCCTGCCATTGTTATTCCTTACTTTTCGATCCAAATGACAGCCGCGTGCCGCCCGGTCTGTTCGCCGTCGCGGCGATAGCTGAAGAAGCGCTGTGCATCGGCGACGGTTGAAAGAGCACAATCCTCAATATCTTCGACGCCGACTTTGTTCAAGGCCGCCTTGGCATAGGCTGCCAAATCCACACAGAATTTTTCGTCCTTAGACTTGATGCCGTCGGCAACTTCAGGATAGTTGGTACGGAACACATCGGCCACTTCAGTCCCGACTTCAAAGTCATCAAAACCGATGCGCGGTCCGAGCCAAGCCTTGAGCTTGCAGTCGGGAACCTTGGCACGCATCGCTGCGACAGAGGCTTCGATCACGCCGGCAACCAGACTCTTCCAACCGGCGTGAACAGCGCCAACAACTCGTCCCTGCCGGTCGGCCAACAGCACCGGCAGGCAGTCGGCCACCTGCACCACGCAAACCGTTTCCGGTTGCGTCGTGATTTGAGCGTCGGCCTGTACAGATTCGTCTGTCACATCTTCTGCGTTTACCACCGCAATACCATGGACCTGCGTCATCCAACGGGGTTCCGCCGGGCACAAATCGGCCACAATCGAGCGATTCATGCGCACGCAACTGCTGTTGTCGCCCACTCGGCTGCCGACGTTCAGCCCCATGATGCCATCAACGCCACCCCACGGCCCAGAGGAAACGCCACCCAGACGCTCGGTGAAAAAAGCCTTGACGCCGGCACCGAATTCGGGACGAATCACGCCGAGTTCATTCTTCCAGTTGATCATTTGTTTTTCTCCATTGCGGTCTGTTCGTTTGATTCGGACCGCCTACCATTCTTCCGTCAATCGTCGGCTTCGCCTTCGTAGACCATCGGCCCGAAGTCGGGCATTTGGGGTGCGGCGTTTTCTTCAAAGACCGTCACCGGCGCATCAATCGGCCCGAAATCCAAAGCCTCCATCAGCTCGCACATATCCTCCGGCGGCGGCGCAAACCACTCGCAGGTTTCACCCGTGCCAGGATGCTTCAGAATCAAGCGACTCGCATGCAGCGCCTGACGGTTGAAAGCCGCTGCGACTCCGGCTTCATCCGGCAACACCGAAGCATTGGTTCGATAAAGCGGATCGCCCAACAGCGGCAGGCCCACGCTTGTCAAATGCACACGGATCTGATGCGTGCGACCTGTTTCCAGACGACAGGCCACCCAACTCACCATGCGACCGGCCACACGGGTCGAATCCACAAGCCGCACGCGTGTTTTGGCCGGACGACTGCCCTGACCACCGCGACAGCAAAACTTAATGGGCGAGCGCGGATCGCGACCAATGGAACGATCAACGTACCCGGCTTCTGGCGCAAGTCCCAGCACAATGGCCCAATATTCGCGGCCGACGGTGCGTGCCTGAAGTTGGCGAACCAGATCAGTACGCGCCGCCTCATTGCGCGCAACCACCATCAATCCCGACGTTTCCTTATCCAAACGGTGCACGATGCCCGCACGGCTCACGCGCGCCAATTCGGGATAGCGGAAAAGAAGTCCGTTTAAAAGCGTGCCGTTCCAGTGTCCAGCAGCGGGATGTACCACAAGTCCCGCAGGCTTATTGACAACGATGATGTCATCGTCTTCGTAGAGCACTTCAAACGCGATACCGTCTTCGGCCACATATGCCGTGTCTTCGGGAGCAGGCTGCGGCGTGACGATCAATTCGTCGCCGTCTGCCACTTTCATGCGAACGCCCGAAGCAGTTTCTCCGTTGACGAGCACTGCCCCGGCTTCAATCCATTTCTGAAGGCGAGCTCGACTCACCGACGGAATCAATGTGGCCAGAACCTTATCGAGTCGCTCCCCTACAGGAAAACCTTCAATTTCATAGACGTCTGGCTCTGCGGTATTATCCACATCATCTTCAGATTCAAGCGCTTGGACGGGCTCTTCGCAGATATAATCGCCCAATTGATTTTCAGGTTGCTTTTTCGTGGTCATGAATTCCAGTAACTTAGTGCGTCTTACAAAAATTTCCCTGCTCTGCACGGCAGTCGCCTTGAGCGGCTGCTCCTGGCTGCAGTCCATTGAAATCGATCCTACCCGCGATTGGACCGCCAATCAGCTTTACACCGAAGCCCGTGCGGCCGTCAGCGAAGGCACCTGGGAAGTGGCGCGCGACTACTATACCAAGCTCGAAGCTCGCTATCCTTTCGGCTCTTACGCTCAGCAAGCTCAGATTGATCTGGCGTACGTCAACTATAAGGACGACGACGCTGCCGGCGCCGTTTTGCAGCTTGATCGCTTCCTTCGCGCCTATCCCAATCATCCCAACAGCGACTACGCACTTTACTTGAAAGCGCTTGCCACACTCAACGAGCGCGACGGCTGGCTTGCCGAACTCACCACACAGGACCTCGCCGACCGCGATGCTCAGGCCGCCCGCGATGCCTTTGACATTTTCAAAGAACTCGTCGCCCGCTTCCCGGACTCCCGCTACGCGCCCGAAGCTCGTCGCCGTATGCACGAACTGGTCAATGCTCAGGCCAACCATCAGCTTGCCACGGCCCGCTTTTATTACGACCGTAAAGCCTACATCGCCGCCATCAACCGCGCCAAAGTCGTGATTTCCGACTTCCAGACCACGGCCGCTCGCGACGATGCGTTATTGTTGATTGCCGATTGCTATCACGAACTGGGCATGTACGATCTTGAGAAGGATACGCGCCGCGTCATCGAACTCAACAAGGTCAAACCCAAGGCTGAAGAAGACGATTCCTGGCTGCCGAGCTTGTGGTAAATCGGCTTTTTCTTCGCTTCAAAACGCCTCGCTTTTGCGAGGCGTTTTGTTATGCCCGCTTGACGATAGCCTGCGGCAAATTACCCTGCAGATAGTCCTTGGCCCAGGTAAGGCCCACCAACGTCTTTACGTCCGTAATTTCGCCGTTGCGTGTCTTGGCAATGGCCTCTTCAAACGACAGGCGATGCAACGTGAGGAACTCGCCCGCATCAAGCTTTTGGCCGTTTTCTGCAGTGCGAATGCCCCGCGCGAGATAAATGACGATGCGCTCGTTGCTGTAGCCGATGGCATTGTGGATCGTGCCGAGCTCAACCCACTTCTCAGCCGCAAGACCGGTTTCTTCCTCGAGTTCTCGGCGAGCCGTTTCAAACGGATCCTCACCCTTGTCTATTTTGCCTGCCGGGATTTCCCAGAACGCCCGATCCAGGGGACAGCGCCATTGGCGCTCAAGCACCGTGCAGTTGTCGTCATCGAGCACAACGATCGCTGAAGCTCCCGGATGCAAGATCATTTCGCGTCCCGAGGTTCTTCCATCGGGTAAGTGTACGGCTCGACGAACCACATGCAGCAGTCTGCCCGAATAGACTTCCTCTTCGGAAACAACCTTTTCTTCGAGGCTCTTGTCGATCGTCGCAAGTTCCGTTGTCATAGTCTTCTCTAATCGTTGTAGTTCTGTCGGGGTTTGCCGCTTCGCATGTCGTTTTTCATGAGACGAGACTGATCGCGCTTCCATTCACGCTTGCTTTCATCGTCGCGTTTTTCAAATTCTCGCTTGCCTCGACCAAGCGCCAGCGCCAGTTTGACGCGTCCCTTGGAAAAATGCAGGTCAAGCGGTACCAACGCGTAGCCCGAACGATCAACTTTACCGACCAAACGATCAATCTCGCGGCGGTGCATCAGAAGCTTACGCGTACGGGTGATTTCCGTTTTTTCATGCGTACACACTTGATCAGCAGGCGTAAAGCTCGCATTGCAGAGAAACAACTCCCCGTCGCGCACATACACATGCGACAGATTGATCGTGGCGCGACCAGCTCGGACACTCTTGACTTCCCAGCCACGCAACTGCAACCCTGCCTCGAAACGCTCCTCGATCGTGTAGTCGAAAGTCGCGCGTTTGTTGCGAATGAGCGGCGTTGCATTGTTTTTATTTTTTGCCATTTCGTCTTTGTTTTTTCTTTCCTTTTTGGATGCGGCGCAATTCTACCAAGCCAACGCGAACCACCGTCCTTTTTCGAACATCAAAAAGTATCGAGTCCGTTTGTCAATTCATCCGTTTTCCTAGAAATAGCAAAACACTGTCTGTTTTTCTCATTTCGGCAAAGACAAGCCGCAACGCCAACACGTTGGACCGATGATACGTATCAATGAAACACTTCCTTTTCAAGGAGTACACAGATGATGACTCGCAGACATTTTGCATTGGCTTCGGCTGCCGCTCTTGCAAGCGGTGCCGCCGGATCTCTTTCGGCCGCTCCAATTCCAAAAGATTTCGACACGGTGTTCCCGCAGGGTCCGGTCAATCCCTACGGCAAATTCTTCACGGGCACGTCCTACCTCACGATGCTCAACACCGAGCCTGTATTCAATTGCCCGATCGGCAACGTGACGTTTGAGCCTAGCTGCCGAACCTTCTGGCACAAACACACGGGAGGTCAAATCCTTTTGGTTCTGGCCGGAGAAGGCCTTTATCAGGAACGAGGCAAACCGGCGCGTCGCATCAAAAAGGGCGATGTAGTGCAAATCGCTCCTGACGTCGAACACTGGCACGGTGCCTGTAACAAGCACCCCATGACGCACATCTCGGTGGAAACCAACGTTCCCAACAATAAGGCGATTTGGCTCGAAGCCGTATCCGAAAGCGATTACGCCGAAGCCAACAAAGCCTGATATACGCTGCTGAACGCTTCCTTCGTCGGCCGGACACTGCAAAGATCAGAATCCGGCCGATTGCATAATCAGAAGCACCGTTGACATCACGGCAATCGAAATCACAACGGAAAGTGAATTCAGGTTGGCGCCCATGCCGACGTCACACCCGAGTTGCGCCGTATAGATCAGACTCATCGCAGGAACCGGCGAAAGGCAAATCAGCACCATGGCGGTTCTCACCTCACCTTCAAATGGCATCAGATATGCACAGGCAAGCGCAAAGAGAATGCACAGCAGCCAACGGTTGGCCAGAATCTTGACAATCGTTGCCAATTTTTGTCGGTTCATTGAAAGTTCGATTGTCTCGCCGATCATGATCATGGCAAGCATCGTGTTGGCCTGAGCGCCTACTTTCGTAATCGTGGTCACTTCATCGGGGAAACGCAATCCAAGGGCGCTCATGCCGACAACCAGAGCAAAGGTCATCAGAGGTCCGGAGCGCACCATCTTGCCTCCGATCACTTTGAGAACGTTCAGCAGCGAGCGTTGTTTTTCGTGTGAACCGGCCAAGATCGCAAAGGTTCCACCGCCGCTCATGATGACGTTACCCACGTCGAACATAAAGGCCGTCATTAGACCGGTGGTAGGATAAAAGGCCTGAATGTACGGCACTGCCAACGGACCGATTGAGTAGCCGCACATATTGATGCGCCAAAAGTCGCGCTTTTTCTCGTCAGTCTCCTTACGTGTCAGAAACCAGGCATAGCCGAGCATAGCCACGTTCGAAAGAAAACCGAGAAAAACGATCAACAGCATGATCCCTTCGATCTTGATGCCATTGAGATTCGTAATGATGATGCAGGGGATGGTAACGTAAAGAACAAGGCCACTGACGGCATGAAAAGCGCTTTCCTTCAAAATTCCTCTGCGGCGCAGGAACCACCCGAGCCAGATGAAGAAGATAAAGGCCGCAATCTTTGGAAGGCTTTCACTCATTTCTAGTCCTTTGCCGTTTCGTGTCCGTGCTGATGCGTCTGCGAGAACTCGTGACTGTGCTGATGATCGTGACCTCCGGAAGGCAACGCCACGTAATGCACGGCGCCGTCCTCAATACCCGTCTCCGCGATCATTTCCTGAGCAATCGTCGAAATGTTTTTGTAGTTGCCGCGCATCACTACCACCTCAACGCAGCGATCGTGAGAGGCGTGCACATGCATGCTCGCAATGATGGATTCGTGGTGCTCGTGCTGCTGTTCTGTCATGCGAGCCGGCAAGCTTCTGGCGTGATGATCAAACCCAAAACTCACCACCGCCATACATTCGGTCTGGCTTGAGTCTTGAAGTTGTTCTTGCGCCAGTTCGCGACGCAACAGATCGCGAAATGCTTCGGACCTGTTTTTGTAGCCTCGTTTGGCAATCAGTGCGTCAAAAGCTTGAGCTATCTCATCATCAATCGAAATCGTTACTCGCTGCATCGCTGTTATCGGTCGTCACATCACCGGTGCGCCGACATAAGTTGATCGACAAATATGTTTCGGAACGTTTCCGATTCTACTCGTCTCTTTCTCGGGAAAATTCGCTCAATAGCTCGGTTTGACGCAATTGTCGGACGACCTTGAGGTGTATTCTTCAGACAGTCGTCTTTTTTGTTTTTCCTGTCGTGATGCCTCCTCGTCAGTCTTTCCCCAGCCATCCGCGTGTTCGCGATGCCGCAGCGCTCGGGTTCACCTCGAGCTTGGGGCCTTTTGCGGCCAACGGCATCATGCCTGGCTTTCACGAGATGGCCGAGGACTACGGCGTAAGTTTCGTGGCCGTTCAGCAGTCGCTCACGATCTACCTTTTTACCTACGCTTTTTTCAGCCTGGTGGCAGGAAGTTTCTCCGACAGCTACGGGCGTCGTCCAACTTTTATCGGCGGCATGCTGTTGTTTGCCGCAGCCAGCGTCGGCGCCGCCTTCAGTCAGTCACTATGGGCACTATATGGCTGGAGGCTTTTGCAAGGCATCGGTGCGGCTGTCGGTCAAGTCGTCACGCAAGCGATCGTACGCGACAACTGGAGCGGACCGGAAGCGGCCAACGTCAACGGAATGATCGCTTTTTTCTTTGCTGCGGGGCCTGCACTCGCCCCCGTCGTCGGCGGCCAAATCGTCATGCACTTCGGCTGGCACGCCGTGTTTCTTTTCCTGATGGTTTATTCGCTGTCGATTGCGTTCTTCATTTACTTCCGCATTCCGGAGACGCTCAACGCCGCCGACCGCTCTGCCTTTAATCTCTCGGTCATCTGCAGCAACTACGCCAAGGGACTCACTCACGGCGCCTTTATGACGGGCGTTGTCGCCCACGGCATTCTTTTCATGGGCGGCATCCTCTATTCCGCAGGTTCGGCCGACTTCGTCATCAAAGTCATGGGACTTGACGTCGACGAATTCGGTTGGCTCTCTATTCCGCTCATTTTCGCGTCCTTTGCCGGTGCCTGGGGCTCCATTCGTCTGGCCAAACGTTTGCGCCCCAAACGCATGATCGTCATCGTTTCCCTATTGACTCTCGCGGGCTCCGTACTGGCAGCTGTCTTCGACTACCTCACACAGCCAGGTTTTTTACTTCTTCTGATCGCTCCGGTTCTCTATTCGCTGGGCATGGCGCTTCTGCGTCCGGTCATGATGGCGATGAATCTTGACTACTTTCCGAAGAACCGCGGCATGGCCGCCGCCATTCAACAGTTTTTCATCACCGCGTCATTTTGTTTTTCTGCTGCCGTCTGGGTGCCGATCGTGATGGGATCGGCTTGGAAATATGCACTTGCTTCCGCCTTCTGCTCCCTGCTGGTTCTGTTGTTATGGCTTATGTCCATGCGATTGCGCCCAGAAGCACTCAAACAAGCGGGCGCAGTGGAAACCATGCAGTAAGTTACCTGAATTTGCGCCTTTTTACCTGTGTTTTCGAGCCGTTTGCCTTGCGTATGCACTACACTTGCACTCATGCAGAAAACGGCCGACATCATCACAGTTTTTTTCGAGACACAGGCAGACACGGAAGCTTTTGCCCGACGTGTTGCCCAAGCACTTTTGGCACATGAATCCGACATTGCTCAACACGGATTCAACCTTCGCTTAAACGGCGGGCTTGGCGCTGGTAAAACAACTTTTACCCGCGCTCTTTTGCGTGCCTGCGGTGTCACCGGCCGTGTGCGCAGTCCCACATTTGAGCTCGTGGAAGACTACGAGATCGGCAAAACGCTCGCATTTCATCACTTTGACTTTTACCGCTTCGAGTCAGCTGAGGAGTTCGATGAAGCAGGTTTTCGCGAGCTCTTTGGACCGGGCATGGTTACGGCCTGCGAGTGGAGTGAAAAAGCTGCGCCCTATTTGCCTGATGCCGATCTAGAGATCTCGTTGAGCGTGAAGGATCTCTCGCGAGACGCCTCCCTTAAAGCATATACGCCTCTTGGACGCGTGGTCCTGATGGAGGTTTGCGCATGAGCACCACCCGTCGAGAACTGATTCTGGGCGCCGTCGGCGCCGTTGCCGCTCAGCCGCTTCAAGCGCTTGCCGCTCCCCGACTGCAGGTTCGTATCTGGCCGGGTGATGAAAGTACGCGCATTTCGGTTGAGTCCGACCGCAAGCTCAAGTACAGCTATATGGTGCTTCGAAACAAAAAGCCCTATCGTCTGGTGCTCGATATCGAAGGCTTGAGGCTGAATGCCAACATCGAAAAGACGCTCAAAAACTTCAACAGTTCGGACAAATTCATTGCGGGCATCCGCCCCGGCCAGTTCAAGCCCAGCGTATTACGCATCGTCTTTGACCTGAAAGACGATGTGCGCGCCGACGTAAACTATTCCAAGCCGATTGCTCAGTTCGGTCACCGCATCATCATCGACCTGGAAGCGACCAACGCCGATACGATGCGCGAGGTCATCGCAAGAACGGGGGCCGATGCCGATCCCGTCAAGGAAGTCAAGCGCCAACAAAGCAAACCCAACACCGTCTCGGAAACGCAGCGCGTCACTCAGAAGAAACCACCCAAAAAGTCCGGCAAAACCGAAACGCTTGTGGTTGTCATTGACGCGGGCCACGGCGGCGAAGATCCGGGCGCCATCGGCAAGCGTCGTAAAACCTATGAGAAAACGGTGGTGCTTGCCATCGCCAAGAAGCTTGAGGCACAGATCAACCGCACACGCGGCATGCGTGCCGTGATGACGCGCACCAAGGATGTGTTCCTGCCCCTTCACAAACGAGCGGCAGTAGCCGTTAAACAAAAAGCACACATCTTCGTGAGCATTCACGCTGATGCCTGGATCAAGCCCGAAGCCAACGGTTCCTCGGTCTTTACGTTAAGCGTGGGGGGCGCCTCTTCCCTGCAGGCACGTTGGCTCGCGCAAACCCAGAACCGAGCCGACGAGATCGGCGGCACAGTTTTTAAGGACGTGGCCTCTCAAGCGCGCAGCACAGTTGTGGATATGCTCGCTGAAACAAAATTGCGCTACGGCATTCAGTTGGGCGACGAAGTGCTCTCGGAACTCGCCAAACTCGGTCCGTTGCACAAGTCGTCCGTCGAATACGCAGAATTTGCCGTTCTGAAAGCTCAGGGCGTGCCGTCCATTCTCGTTGAAACGGCGTTTTTAAGTAATCCCAAGGAAGAAAACCGCCTGCGTGATTCCCGACATCAGGCCAGACTTGCCAACGCCATCTTCACGGGGATTCGAACCGCCGTGCGCAAAGACCCGTCCATTCTCAAGCAAACTTAAGAACACCTGCAGCCGGTTCTTTCGATCCGGCTGCTTTTTTAGCTGAAAACAAAAGATACGATATGCCTCTACCCGAAGCTCCCCGCAAACGCGGCACAATTCTCGATGCAAGTGCCTACGGCAAGAAAACAGATGTCTCCGGCACAGAACCGATGGTAAAGCCCGTTTCCCGGAAATCTGCTACCAAATCCCAAACTAAGGTGCCAGCTGTAAAGGGAACCCGCCGCGTTGCAGACAAGACCTCTCCAAAACCTGCAGTCCAAAAGACAGCGAAATCGAGCAAGACCGTCAAGAAAACTCCTTCAACCCTGGCTGCCACTGCTTCCGAACCAACTGCCGTTATTCCCGAAAAAGCCACCAACGTCGCCCGTCTTCGCAGTCCGCGTTCGAGTTCCACTGGCCAGCTGCCGCGCATCTTTGTACTGGATACCAACGTTTTGCTGCACGATCCGACATGCCTTTTTCGCTTTCAGGAGCACGACGTCTATCTGCCGATGGTCACGCTCGAAGAGCTTGACAACCACAAAACCGGTACAACCGATATCGCTCGCAATGCGCGTCAGGTAAGCCGCACGATTGATCGCTTGATCGAATCAGGCACGGGGCCCATTCAAGACGGCGTGGAATTGGCCGCGCTCGGCAACAAAGAAGCCCGGGGCAAACTCTATTTTCAGGATTTCGGATTCAATCCCCGCGAACTGCCGGCAGGCCTTCCACACGACAAGGCCGACAATATGATTTTGGCCGTCGTGCGCGCCCTGCCCGAGCTCTTTCCCAATAAGCGCGTGGTGCTCGTGAGCAAAGATATCAACATCCGCATCAAAGCTACGGCGATGGGGCTCACGGCCGAGGACTACTTCAACGACAAGGCCATTGACGACGCCGATCTGATCTTCACCGGCTGCGCTTCGGTCGCACCCGACTTCTGGGAAAAGCAAACCCACAACCTCAAGAGCTGGCAAAGCGACGGCTGCGTTTGGTACAGCTTCGAAGGTCCGCTGGCAATGAGTCTTTCAGTCAATCAGTTCGTCGCGGCGACAGACGGCTCTTTTGTGGGCCAGGTTAAAAGCGTTGCCGAAGGTGTCGCCACGCTTTGTACGATCAAGGACTTCATGCAGCCGCGCAACGCCGTCTGGGGTGTGCACGCCCGCAATTTGGAACAGTCTCTGGCGCTGAATCTTCTCATGAATCCGGACATTGATTTTGTAACGCTGCTCGGACAAGCCGGAACTGGCAAAACGCTCATTACATTGGCGGCAGCACTTGCACAAACTCTGGAAGAGCGCCGCTTTTCCGAAATCATCTTTACCCGTGCCACAGTGAGCGTCGGTGAGGAAATCGGCTTTTTACCCGGCACTGAAGAAGAAAAGATGACCCCCTGGATGGGCGCTCTGGAAGACAATCTGGAAGTGCTCAACAAGGCTGACCGCGGTGCAGGCAGCTGGGGACGAAGCGCCGCGACCGACATCATCCGCAGCCGCATCCGCATCAAGTCCATGAGTTTTATGCGTGGCAGAACATTCCTAAACAAATTCGTCATTATTGACGAGGCACAGAACCTCTCGCCCAAGCAGATGAAAACGCTCATCACCCGCGCGGGTCCTGGCACCAAGATCGTCTGCATGGGCAATATCGCGCAGATCGATACGCCCTACCTAACCGAGGGTTCCTCAGGGCTCACCTACGTCGTTGAGAAGTTCCGCGGATGGTCCCACGCAGGCCACATCACGCTGCAGCGCGGCGAACGTAGCCGTTTGGCTGACTACGCCAGCGAAGTTCTCTAAACGGCAGCGCCAGGAAAAACGGGAAGTCGACTCGTTCGACCTCCCGTTTTTTCATTTTAAGATTCGACTCAGAACCAAAGCGCAAAACACATGATGCCGATCATGACAAAAGACAGACCGAGCTTGACGACGGTTCCCACCATCATACCGACCCAGGTCGCCCAGCCGACATTACCGGCGACGCGTAAATCGCGCTGCGCAATGTATTCCCCGATGAAAGCTCCTACCAGCGGCATAAAAAGAATGCCGACAATGCCCATGAAAAGCCCGGCGACGGTACCGACCAGAGAACCCATAATGCCCCATTTCGAAGCACCCGCCCGTTGCGCTCCCATGGTCTGAGCTACCCAATCGACAGCCAGCCCAATGATGGTGAGTACTCCGAGCACCACCAACGGCACCCAGGTAATGTGTTGAAAGTCTCCGATCCAGGCAGCCAGCAACGCGCCTAGAAAAATCATAGGAATACCGGGCAAAGCCGGCACCACGGTTCCGGCCACGCCGCAGAGAATCAGCGCCACCACGCAGATCCATAAAACGATTCCGGTCCAGTCCACTGAAAGCAATGTGTCGATCATCTGAATTCTTCGGCACCCGCTTCCCGAACAACCCGGGATCGGTTTCGCCGCTCCATAAAAAAACGTTACTGGTACTCGGGCGGTACGTCGCCCTCTTCGGCCAGGTTGTCAAAGCGTGTGTACTGACCGTCAAAACGCATATTGATCACGCCGGTAGGACCGTTACGTTGCTTGCCGATGATGATCTCAGCCAGATTCGGATCCCCGGACTCCTTGTTGTAAACCCAGTCGCGGTAAATGAACATGATGATATCGGCGTCCTGTTCGATAGCACCCGATTCGCGCAGGTCGCTCATCATCGGACGTTTGTCGGCTCGTGCATCCACGCCGCGGTTTAACTGCGAGAGCGCAATAATCGGTACTTCCATTTCACGCGCCAGACCTTTGAGACCACGGGAAATTTCAGAAATTTCCGTAGCGCGGTTTTCCATCGAGCTCTTGCTTGAACCGCGCATCAGCTGCAAATAGTCCACAACGATAAGAGACAAACCACCCGTTTTTCGCGCCAAACGACGAGCACGACTGCGCAATTCGTTGACCGAAAGGTTGCCTGTGTCGTCAATGTAAAACGGCGCCTGGCTCATTAAGCTTACGGTTTCCGTGTAGCGCTGCCAATCGGCATCATCGAATCGGCCGCGGCGCATTTTTTGCGCGTCAATTCTGCCCACGGAACTAATCAGACGCTTGCAGAGCTGCACCGAACTCATTTCCATCGAGAAGATGGCAACCGGCATCTTAAGCGTCAGTCCGGCATATTCGGCAATGTTCATGGCAAACGAAGTCTTACCCATCGAAGGACGACCAGCAACGATGATCAAATCGCCCTTTTGCAGACCGGATGTCATACGGTCGAGAATCTTGAAGCTCGTGGGCAATCCAGTGACATCGTCGGTATTGCGCATCTGATAGAGCTGCTGCACTTCTTGCGTGACTTCACCGGCAAGTTCCTCAAGCACTCGAAAACCACGCTTGCCCTTATTGGATTTTTCATCAATGGCAAAGACCTTGGCCTGCGCCTGATCCAATAGCGTGGGTACATCTGCTGCTTCGGGTGAAAGTGCGCTCGTGGCAATCTCTTCGCCTGCGGTGATGAGCTGACGCAGAATCGAGCGGTCGCGCACGATTTCGGCATAGCGACGAATATTGGCAGCCGCCGGAGTACTGTTAACCAGACTGTTGAGATAGGCCAACCCGCCGATTTCGCGCGCTTTGTCTTCGGCTTCGAGCTCTCCGTAGACCGTAACGATGTCTGCGGGGCGCCCTTCGGAACACATCTGCTGGATCTTTTCATAAATCACACGGTGTTCGCGACGATAGAAATCGTCAGGCGTAAGAACGTCGGCCACTTGATCGAACGCGTTGTTGTCAAGCATCAGACCGCCCAAGACACTTTGCTCGCTTTCTACCGACTGCGGCGGCAAGCGCACGGAGGCCACTTCCGGATCATGGGAACCATTCGACATCACTGGTGTCTGCGCCGACAGAGGCACATCAGGCAACATATCTTCCGTGTCTGCGGAGATCAATTCATCCATTGCTTCAGCGGGAATCTCGTCATCAAATCCGGCCATACCAAACCTACATTTTGTAAAGTGCCCTATCTTAACGGATGACAGCACCAGCGAACAGAGTCGGCAACGTGCGGTTACACCGTCAAAACGAAGCTCACACATTGACTTTGAGCATAAAAAAACCGAACCTCTCCCTGCGGAAAGATCCGGTTTCGTCCCGACTTTTCAAGTCGATGCCTCCTGTATGGAGGCACCTACCGAAAAATTAGGCGGCTTCGGCAACCACGCGCACGACGATGTCGGCGGTGATGTCGGTGAGAAGGCCGATCGTGATCGTGAAGTCGCCCACGCTCTTAATGGCGCCGAGCGGCGTACGAACCTGACTCTTCTTGATCTGGAAGCCGAGCTTGTCAACAGCTTCAGCGATGTCGGCGTTAGTCACAGAACCGAACAGACGGCCGTCAACACCGGCCTTGCTCGTGATTTCGATCACCTGGCCGTTGAGCTTTTCAGCCGTTTCCTGAGCCTGAGCGATACGTTCAGCCTGCAGGCGTTCGAGTTCGGCACGGCGAGCTTCGAATTCTTCGATCGCAGCCTTGGTCGCACGCTTGGCGTGGCCCTGGGGGATCAGGAAGTTACGGGCATAGCCATCCTTAACCTTAACGATGGCACCGAGATCACCGAGGTGATTGATCTTTTCGAGAAGAATGACTTGCATGATTAACGGGTCCCCTGGTTGTCGGTGTAGGGCAGCAAAGCGAGGAAGCGAGCGCGCTTGATCGCCGTATCGAGCTGACGCTGGTAGTGCGCCTTCGTACCGGTCAGGCGAGCCGGCATGATCTTGCCGTTTTCCTGAATGAAGTCGCGCAGGGTATCGATATCCTTGTAGTCGATCTGTTCGACATGTTCAACCGTGAAACGGCAGAACTTCTTGCGCTTGAAGAGCGCATTCTGTTGGTTGGCACGGCGGGGCTTGCCCTTACCTTTTGCACCAAAAGCCATTTTTCAACTCCTAATTTTGAATTCCGTGATATGGACCGTCAGCTTTGAGCTTCTGAGTGAACGCTGCGCGATAAATCCTTTCATCTCCAGCGTCTTGCCAAGTTCGACTTTATCGAGTCTCGTTGCCGTATCGGCAAACGACATGGCCGTGAAATCAAACTCTACTTTTCGCATCGCTCCGGCTTCAAACTGCTGCCCAGCGTAATGACACTTGGCTTCAAAAACCGCAATTCCTGCCGGCGTGTAACACAGTTCTTTTTTTTCAACCAGAACCGCGCTAATGACGATGCTGTTGTCAGAATCCACTCTCGCGACGATCTAAAAATCTGTTTGGATTAAGCCTGTTCGGCGGTTTCAACTTCAGCCGGAGCCTGTTCAACGGCGGGTTCGGCTGCAACCTTCTTGGCTTCTTCCTTTTCAACGCTCTTCATCATGACGGAAGGAGCGGTTTCGGCCTTCTTGGTCTTGACAACGAGGTGACGCAGGATGGCGTCGTTGAAACGGAATCCGTTTTCGATTTCAGCAAGCGTAGCGTCCGTGCATTCGATGTTCATCAGAACATAGTGAGCCTTGACGAGCTTCTGAATCGGGTAGGCGAGTTGACGACGGCCCCAGTCTTCAACACGGTGGACCTGGCCACCCTGTTCGAGGACGAGATTCTTGTAACGTTCGATCATCGCGGGAACCTGTTCGGACTGATCCGGGTGCACGATGACGCACAGTTCGTAATGACGCATTGATTCCTCCTTACGGAAATAAGCCACCCGAGCGTCGTATCGGTGTGGCAAGGATGTGAAAGCGCGTAATGTTATTCGGTTTTCCCTTAAAAATCAATTTCCTAAGGAAAGAAACCAACAAAAAAGCCTCAAAGCACGACAACTCGGCTGTTGAGGCATTTTGTTTTCCCGTTTAAGGGAGTAAGTGGTGCCGGTGAGAGGATTCGAACATCCGACCTTCGCATTACGAATGCGCTGCTCTACCAGCTGAGCTACACCGGCACACTTTTCATCTTCGAGGCGTTTATCTCTCGAAGAGATGCGCATTTTACAGAGCTTTTCGAAAAATGCAAGAGTGCGATCAAATTTTTTAGACCTTCCTCTGACTCAGTCTTTTTTGAGGCCGATTCCGGTGAGAAGACACGAACATCCGACCTTCGTATTACGTCAATACAGCTGCAGTCCATTGGCCGTTCCGTACTCAGGCGTGAGCACGATTTCGCTCTTGATCTTGTTCTTTTCCTGCTTGACAAAGCCCTGCATAAGCGCATCGGCAATCAACTCCGGCGGCAAAATGGATTCGTCCGACTCAAATTGGAAACGACCGACAGGCTGATTTCCTTGCCCGGTCGATTCAGCCCTCAAAGCACCCGACAAAGTTGCACGACTTCCGTCAATCGACACGGAAAGCGGATCAATTTCGACAGCCACCCCGTCGTTTTGAATACCTCTCATCAGAGTCAGCGTCAGCAAATCATCGTGCAGATATGACGGACCGAGCAGAATCTGCGCAACCTGCTCACAGAGCTCCTCAGTAATGCCTGTGACACGTACCGAACCGCTGACGTCATCAATCGCGCCGATCTGTCCGAGCTCCAGATAAAGAGCCGGAGAAGCCGGGTTCTTGAGCCTGAAGCTCAAGGTTTCGGTCCACGTTTTTGCCCCTTCTTCCGGCTTCAGATCAAGTTTGAAATCAAATCCGTCAAAGCGAGCTGCAGCCCCCACCATCGAACCGAGCTTCATTGTCAAGGATGTTTGTGCAAGTCCCGAATTTTCGCCATTAAGTGCTTTGGCTATGGGTTCGGCATCCGACACAAAAGAAAACTCAAACTTGCCGAGTTTCAGTTCCGGTTGGCCGACCGGTCGACAGGATAAACCCGGCGTGCGGGCACGAATCTCCAGAGTCTTACCCGTTTCAATATCGAACTCAAAGTCTTCAAATGAACACTGTCCGCCGGCCACAACTGTAAACGGCTTGATTTTGTATGTGAGTCGAGCGCTTGGCAGAGCCTGGCTACCGGACGTGATAGCGTCCCACGCCGTATACGACACTTCGATGCGATCATCAAAGTTCTGCACACCCGCTCTCAACAGCCCCTGCTCGAAGTTGGTATCAGGCGCACGCGTGAGCTCCACTTTCGTCGTAAGCCCGGGATAGGCCTGTCCGTTGAACGTTCCGAGTTGGATACCTCCCACGGCTTCAAACGTCACTTGAAACGTTTTTTTGAAAAATCCGCCCTCGTACTGCGTTACCCGAGCAGCAAGTTCAGCGGGCAACACGGTCGAAAAATTGCTGATAGCCGTTTCATCAAATGTTTTTCCGGCCGAATAGATACCGTAAAACCAGCAACCGCCGACAGCCGCAACCGCCAGAGCACACGTGGCGCCAGCCAAAATCTTTGTGGAGTTTTCCATCAGAAAGAGCGAAAGCGAAGAATCAGACCAAAGGCAAAAAATAAACAGCCGCTTGAGCGTCATTCAGGCGGCCGCTTGATCTTAACAATTTTTCAGACGCTTAAGACTCGCCGAACCACTTGGCGTAGATCTTGTCGTAAGTACCGTCATCTTTCATGCTCTTCATGGCAGCATTGACCTTGTCGCGCAATTCCGTATTGCCCTTCTTGACCGCAAATCCGAAATACTCGCTGTCAAACTGCATGGGCTGGCGCTTAAGGCCCTTGGCGGCACGCGCATTGGTCACCAGAAAGTAGCCGATCACCGGGCGGTCGGTAATCACCACATCACTACCGTTCATCTTCAGGTCCATGAAGGCTTCTGCACTTGTGTTGAAAGCCTTGATCTTGGTACCAGGGATGCCCTTGGCCACTTCGGCGCCGGTCGTGCCAATCTGCACGGCAATCGTCTTGTTGTGCAGATCTTCGATCTTCTGATACTTGGCTTCGTCTCCGGCACGAATCATCAGACCCTGACCGGCCTGGTAATAGGGTTCGCAGAAGTCAACGCGCTTTTTACGTTCTTCTGTAATAGTTACACCGCTCACCACGATATCGATGTTGTTGGTCATCAGCGCGGGAATCAGGCCGTCAAAACCCATGTTGACGAATTCCACCTCAACGTTCATGCGCTTGCCGATTTCGCGGATCATATCCATGTCGAAACCGACGTATTCACGACTGGCGCTGTCGAGGAACTCAAAGGGCGCAAAGGTCGGATGCGTACCGACGCGAAGCGTATCGGCAGCACTCGCGGCAAAGGAAGCTAACGCCATGACACCGGCGGCAAGCGTGGCAAAAATCTTACTTTTCACTTTGTGTTCCTCCGTTTTGCCCATTGGGCACTTCGTTCTTGTTATCGCAGCCGCGTCTTCTGAGGCATGAACGCGGGCAATCGAAAATTGCCGATAATTTTCGCACGAAATAACACTTGTGTTGCTAGGTATTTCGCATTGGACGCAAAGCTTTTTTCACGGCAGGCGGTTAATCGCCTGATCCTGGACACTTTCTAGAAAGTCACCGGCAGCCCCCTTACCGGGAATCCGGCAGTCCGGCTTAATTTCCAAAAGCGGAACCAGCACAAAGGCGCGTTCGTGCATGCGCGGGTGCGGCAGAGTCAGAAAAGGTGTCTGCTGAACCACGTCACCGTATAAAAGCAGATCCAAATCCAACGTGCGCGGAGCATTGTGTACTCCCTCCGGACGAACGCGATGCGCTTCGTTTTCAATGACAAAAAGTGCGCGCAACAACGCCTCCGGTTCCAATTCCGTTTCCACCGTCGCAACAGCATTGACATAGTCGGGTCCGGAAGAGTCAACTGGTGCCGTGCGGTAAAAAGAGCTTACCTTGAGCAACCTCGTCTGCTCAATCTCACTGATCCTTTTGAGCGCTTGTTCAAGCGCCTTTTTGGGCTCGCCCAGATTGGCACCCAACGCGATTACGGCTTCGGTCATGACGGTTCAAGCTTGGATTCTGCCTTGTCACTTTTAGGACGGCGACGGCGACGTTTGGGCTTAGCCGAAACAACAGAAGCGGCATCGTCAGTCTTTTCTGCAAGCTTTGCTTCACTTGTCTGCTTCTCGACTCCGGCCTTTTCCGCCGAAGATCGGCGACGTCGGGGGGACTTATTGCGAGGCTCGTAGCGTGTGGCCTCTTCCGTGAAGCGCTCTTCGTCGCGCTGCTCTTTTTGACGACTCTTAGAGCCGGCTCGCGCTTGGGTAGCCGTGCGACGCGCTTCGACCTCGGCCTGAGCCACCATGTCAGCGCGCTTTTGTTCATCTGCGTCGACAAAATCTTCCCACCAGTGCACGAGGCTCTCGGGAACATGCCCCAAAGCACTGCGCAGAAGCATGAAGTCATACCCAGCTCGATACTTAGGATGCTCGACGAGGGTATAGGGATTCTTGCCGGTGCGCCGTTCGAATCGAAGCTGCAGCATCCAGATAAGCTTCATGTCGGCTACAAAGCGGCACTGAATGGCAAGTTTTGCCGATTGCGTGGCGATCACCTCTTCGGCAGCCGAGTAAAGCGCCATGGCTCTTGCCGAACCCTTATTGCTTGTCGAAGACTTCTGATAGGCGTCCCAGCGCTTTTTCACTTGGGGCCACAAAAGCGTGGCAAACAGGAACGCAGGTGAAATCTTTTTACCCACGGCGATACGCTCGTCGGTGCGCTTGAGCGCGAGCATCAGAAACTTCTCGCCGTCGGGCTCATCAAGAATGACATCGAGCATCGGCAAAAGCGAACGATGCAGACCTGCGGCACGAAGTTTGAGCAAACACTCTTCTGCGCGGCCGCACGTAAAAAGCTTGACCATTTCGTCAAACAGACGGGCAGCAGGCACATTGCCGAGCAACGGCGCCATTTCCGCGATGGCTCGATCCGCGCTTTTTTCAATCCTGAAACCCAACTTGGCAGAAATACGCACGGCACGCATCATGCGCACCGGGTCCTCTCGATAGCGCGCCTGCGGATAACCGATCATGCGTAGCGTCTTGCGTCGAATATCCTCGTAGCCGCCGTGATAATCGTAAATGTCCCCCGTCGACGGATCGTAGTAAAGCGCATTGATCGTAAAGTCGCGACGCGCTGCGTCTTCCCACATCTCCCCGAAAATGTTGTCGGAAATGACGCGGCCGGAAGCATCCTTGCGAACGCCCGAAGCATCCAGTGCTCTGAATGTCGAACATTCAACAATTTCGTTTCCGAACACCACATGCACCAGGCGGAAACGACGTCCGATGATGAAGGCACGACGCTGAGCACGCTTAACCTGTTCGGGCGTGGCATCAGTGGCCACATCGAAATCTTTGGGCTTGACCCCGAGCAACAAATCACGCACAGCGCCGCCCACAACGTAGGCTTTGTAACCGCGCTGCTGCAAAATTGAGCACGTACGCACCGCGGCAAAGCTCACCAGTTTCGGATCAATGCCGTGTTCGCTTGCCTTAATAATGCGAGGCTCCTTATTGACCTCGTGATTGTTGCGCCCCACGATGGAGGCGATCATGCGCTTGACGTAATCAAACACTTATTCTTTACTCCGTTCGTCCGCTCTTCTATTGATTTGCATGCGGCTCTTTTCTACTTTCTTTTTCTCAAAAGACGAGGCGCATTTTCTCGATTTGCCAGCGCTTTGGCAACAAGCTGCGCCGCAAAGTCGTACTCTGCCTGAGTGTAACTGTCCGTCACACACCAGCCGCGCTCGCTCGCAATGCGCAGCAACGTCTCCCTTGCATTCACGACGCAACAGCGCCCTCCCTTTTTGTCAACATACTCAAAAAGGGCAAGATCGGCGTCGCTGTCCGACCAGAATTCGTATTCGTCGATCGTCGTGCCCAGTCGCTTCAACTCACCAACGAGTTTTTCAACAGCCGTCACCTTGCCCTGCTGATACGTGATCGGCTCAATCCAGCGACCGGTGAAATTGCCGGATTGGTCTTCCTGCGGCCTGACCGACAACAGGTAATCCACGCCGAACAAGTCGGCGGAAGGCTGCGTGGCATAGCTGTAAGTGGCCGAACAGATCGCTGTGACGGCGCCCGTTTGCTTGGCCTCATTGACAATTCTGACGGAACTTGCAGGAAGAATTTTTTCAAGTACCTCCGCACGATAGGCTTTGCGAGCCGCATCCAAATCCGCACGATTGAACTGAGCCAGAAACTGCATCTGCCACATTTCGTACTCATCAATATTCAATGTCTGCTCGATATATTCGCGCGTAAAACGATTAAGCGTTTCTTCTGCAGTTACACGCACAGTCTTTTCGCAGGCCCTGAGGAGCCACTTGCACCAGATATCCCCCGTATCGATGGGCATCAACGTGTGATCAAGGTCGTAAACAACAAGCTTCACAAATTCTTCCTCAGTTCTTAGAAAGAACATCTTTGAGCGTCGCATCCAACAGGACCGTGGTGATGCGCCGATGTTCGCGGACGGCCTTCTCATCGACCGCATCTAAAAAACGCCGTAATCCGCGCATGTCTCGCGGGCAGCGAGCTTCGATCCAACGTCTCTGGGCCGAATCGAACTCAATGCCGCGCTCACGAGCCAGACGCAGGAATTCTTCACCCGCTTCGTCAGCAGACAAATATCGCAACTGGTATGTCAGTCCCCACATCAGACGTGTCTTCACGTCGTCGCGGATGTTGAGGTCCGCAGGTCGAATGGTGCCCGCACAAACAATGCGCGCCTGCGGGTGCGAACGCACATCGTTCATCAGAAAGAACAACCGTTCGAGATCCTCATTGTCGAGTCGCTCGACATTGTCAACCGTGTAAAAAAGCGTCTGCTCATCGTATTCGGGCACACGCATGCGCTGAGTCGGCGTAATGGCTCGTAACAGATGCGAACGACCGCTGCCGGGTGGTCCCCATATGTAAATGAACTGCGGCCCCAGTCCCTTCTTGCAATCACGCAACGCAGCCAAAAGCTCAGCATTGCTGCCGACACGGAAATTGTCCAGCGTCGGTGCTTCGGGCTCCACGAGATTGAGCAAAAGTTGTTCGGTAGGCTGCGCGTTCAATTGAGTTCTGCAGTGCTCGAAAAGGTGTAACAGAAAAGCGGGCACGTCGGCATTTGCTTCGGTAAACGTCTTCAAGGAAGACAGCTTGTATCCGAGTGGGCTAAAATGTCGGATTCAAGGCAAACGTCGGCATGGCGCTTAAGTTTAGCGCGAAGCCGGCTTCGGCGTTCTAAATTCTCTTGACTGCCCCATCAAAACAATGACTCAGCTTTCCTATGCCGCCGCCGGCGTCTCCATTGACAACGGCGATGAACTTGTCGATCGCATCAAACCCGCTGCCAAGCGCACCATGATTCCGGGCGTGCTCGGTTCCATCGGCGGATTCGGCGCTCTCTTTGAAATCAGCAAAGACTATAAAAACCCGGTGCTCGTTTCCGGCACTGACGGCGTAGGAACCAAGCTCATGCTTGCCTTCCAGCTCAACCGTCACGATACGGTCGGTCAGGATCTGGTGGCCATGAGCGTCAACGACATTCTCGTTCAGGGTGCCAAAAGCCTCTTTTTCCTTGATTATTTCGGTTGCGGCAAACTTGACGTGGACACGGCCGAACGTGTGGTCAAGGGCATTGCGCATGGCTGCGAACTCGCAGGCTGCGCTCTGATCGGCGGTGAGACGGCAGAAATGCCGGGCATGTATCCCGACGGCGAATACGATCTTGCGGGCTTTGCCGTGGGCATCGTGGAAAAAGACGAAATCATTGACGGCAAGAGCATTAAGCCGGGCGACGTCGTGATCGGTCTGGCCAGCTCCGGCCCCCACTCCAACGGCTTCTCGCTCATCCGCAAAGTGGTGGAAGTTTCGGGCGCCGACTGGCAGATGCCCTTCGACGGTGCTACGCTCGCCGACCGCGCAATGGAACCCACACGCATCTATGTCAAGCAGGTGCTCAACGTGATGAAGTCCGTGAAAATCAAGGGCATGGCCCACATCACGGGCGGTGGTCTGGTGGAAAACATTCCCCGTGTGTTGCCCGAAGGCACGCAATGTGTCGTACACGCCGACAGCTGGAAGCGTCCGGCCATCTTTGACTGGCTGCAGGAAAAGGGCAACATTGATGCCCACGAAATGCATCGCGTATTCAATAACGGCATCGGCATGGCCATCGTGGTCGACGCAGCTGACGCCGAACGCACCAAGGCACTCTTTGAAGCCGAAGGCGAGACCGTGTACACGATCGGCGAAATCCGTGAACTGCCTGCCGGCGAAGCGCCCTGCGTTGTTCTTTAACCCGCAATAGCAAAAGCAAATAAAGCGCGGCAAAAGGTTGAGCCCTTGACCCGCGCTTTTTCATACCCACGACACTCATGCGCGTTTATTTGTGTTGTCCCAGACGAAAAGGCGGTGCCGAGCTGCATGAACTCGACGTTCCCAAGGGCGCCGTTGTTGCCGATGCACTCAAAGCGGCCGGCTTTCCCTGCGAGACCGCCTGCGGCATCTTCTGCGAAAAATGCACGCCCGAGACCGTTCTGAACCCAGACGATCGCATCGATATTGCCGTAGAACTGACGCTTTCGCCCATGGAAGTGCGCCGTCTGCGCGCGCAGAACAAGGAGCGCACGGCCGTTCCGCGCCCGCGTCACGGCGGCATTCATCAGCTCATCAAGCCTCTGGACGACACAGAGGCCTAAAATTTTTTCGTTTTAAATCCCAAAACCTCTTTCAATAGGACACATTTTGTGCCTATAATGCGAGGTTAACCAAAAGCATCCGGGGCCTCTTGGGCGAACGTCCGGCACTGCGACCCGTTTTTTTTTTGCTTTGAGGTTACCGAAAATGCGTCTCCTGCAGAAGGCACTCACCTTCGACGACGTTCTGCTCGTCCCCGCCTACTCTGAAGTTCTCCCCCGCGATGTGCAACTGCGCACGCGTCTGACTCGCGAAATTACCCTGAATCTTCCGATGGTGTCCGCCGCTATGGACACGGTTTCCGAAGCCAATCTGGCCATCGCCATGGCACAGGAAGGCGGCATCGGCATCATCCACAAGAATCTCACGGCTCAGCAGCAAGCTGCTGAAGTCGCCAAGGTCAAGCGCCACGAATCGGGCGTAGTGAGCGACCCGATCACGGTCGGTCCCGACATGCTCGTGGGCGACGTGATCCGTATGTGCCAGGAACACCGCATCAGCGGTGTGCCGGTCGTGGAAGGCCGTCACGTTCTGGGCATGGTCACCAACCGCGACCTTCGCTTCGAATCCCGCATGGAAGCCCCCGTACGCGAAGTGATGACTCCGCGCGATCGTCTCGTGACCGTCCAAGAAGGTTCCAGCCTCGACGAAGCCAAGCGTTTGATGCACGAAAATCGTCTTGAACGCGTGCTCGTGGTCGACAAGGACTTCAACCTCTGCGGCCTCATTACTGTCAAAGACATCATCAAGGCTACCGAACATCCCTATGCCGCCAAGGACAGCGAAGGCAAGCTGCTGGCAGGCGCCTCGATCGGCGTGGGTGCCGGTACCGAAGAGCGTCTCGAATTGCTCGTTGAAGCCGGCGTGGACGTAGTTGTCGTCGACACGGCTCACGGCCACAGCAAGGGCGTGCTTGACCGCGTGGCATGGGTTAAGAAGAACTATCCCAACCTGCAGGTGATCGGCGGCAACATCGCCACCGGCGCCGCAGCCCGCGCTCTGGTTGACCACGGTGCCGACGCCGTCAAGGTCGGTATCGGTCCGGGCTCCATCTGCACGACCCGTATCGTGGCCGGCGTGGGCGTTCCTCAGATTTCCGCCATCAGCAACGTTGCCGAAGCGCTTGAAGGCACCGGCGTTCCTCTGATCGCCGACGGCGGCATCCGCTTCTCGGGCGACATCGCCAAGGCCATCGCTGCCGGCGCCAACTGCGTCATGATGGGCGGTATGCTTGCCGGTACCGAAGAAGCTCCGGGCGAAGTGATCCTCTATCAGGGCCGCTCCTACAAGAGCTACCGCGGCATGGGCTCTCTGGGCGCCATGTTCAAGGGTTCCGCCGACCGCTACTTCCAGGACAACAACTCGGGCAATCTCGACAAGCTCGTGCCGGAAGGTATCGAAGGCATGGTGCCGTTCAAGGGCTCCGTGGTAACGATCCTCTACCAGATGGCCGGTGGTCTGCGCTCCTCGATGGGCTACTGCGGCTGCCGCACGATCGACGAAATGCGCTCTCGCGCCGAATTCGTTGAAATCACGGCCGCCGGCTGGCGTGAAAGCCACGTCCACGACGTGAAGATCACGAAGGAAGCCCCGAACTACCGTCAAGAAAACTAATCCTGCCTAGGTAGGTTAAAATAGCGCGGCGCGGGTTTTACCCCGCGCCGTTTCTTTTTACCGCCGCCTCTCAAGCAAAATTTTTGCCAACTTGCCCGCTGACGGCGGCCCCGCACCGCTCAAATTTCCAGACATGCTACACGATCGCATTCTTATTCTCGATTTCGGAAGCCAGGTGACGCAGCTCATCGCACGCCGTGTGCGTGAAGCTCATGTGTACTGCGAAGTGCACCCCAACGACGTTTCCGCCGACTTCATCCGCGAATTCAATCCCAAGGGCATCATTCTGTCAGGCTCTCACATGAGCGCCTACGAAGAGTCCAACGATCAGGTGAGTCCGGCCGTGTTCAGTGCCGGCGTTCCCGTGCTCGGCATCTGCTACGGCATGCAGACGATGGCCCAGCAGCTGGGCGGTCGCGTAGAAAGCGGCTCCAAGCGTGAATTCGGCTACGCCGAAGTGCGCGCCCACAACCACACCAAACTTCTTGAAGGCATCGAAGACTTCAAAGGTCCTGAAGGCGAAGGCATGCTCAAGGTTTGGATGAGCCACGGCGACAAAGTCACCGTCATGCCCGAAGGCTTCAAGCTGATGTGCTCAACGCCCTCCTGCCCGATCGCCGGCATGGCCGATGAAACCCGCGGTTTCTACGCCGTGCAGTTCCATCCGGAAGTCACGCACACCGTGCAGGGCAGCGTCATGCTCAAGCGCTTTGTCACGGATATCTGCCACTGCAAGCCTGATTGGGTGATGGGCGACTACATCGCCGAAGCCGTCGAAATGATCCGCCAGCAGACCAACGGAGAGGAAGTGATCCTCGGTTTGTCGGGCGGTGTAGACAGCTCGGTTGCCGCCGCACTCATTCACCGCGCCATTGGCGACAAGCTCACCTGCGTATTCGTCGACAACGGTCTGCTGCGCAAGGGTGAACGCGAACAGGTTCGCGAAACCTTCGAAAAGAACATGGGCCTGAAGCTCATTGTGGTCGACGCCGTCGATCGCTTCATGGGAGAACTCGCCGGCGTCACCGATCCTGAACAGAAGCGCAAAATCATCGGTCGCGAATTCGTAAATGTCTTCCAGGAAGAGGCCGAAAAGCTCTCCAACGCCAAGTGGCTTGCTCAAGGCACGATCTATCCTGACGTCATTGAATCGGCCGGGGCCAAGACCAAGAAGGCCAAAACCATCAAGAGCCACCACAACGTGGGCGGTCTGCCTGAAACGCTTCACCTAAAGCTGCTCGAACCGTTGCGTTCGCTCTTTAAGGACGAAGTGCGTGAACTCGGTGTCGAACTTGGTCTTCCCTACGAAATGGTTTACCGTCATCCGTTCCCGGGGCCGGGTCTGGGCGTTCGTATCCTGGGTGAAGTCAAGCGTGAATATGCCGATCTGTTGCGCGAAGCCGACGCCATCTTCATCGAAGAACTGCGCCGCGCCGGCTGGTACGACAAGGTAAGTCAGGCTTTCGTTGTATTCCTGCCCGTCAAGAGCGTGGGCGTCATGGGCGATGGCCGCACTTACGACTGGGTTGTGAGCCTGCGTTCCGTTGAAACGAGCGACTTCATGACTGCTAAGTGGTCTGAACTGCCGTACTCGCTTTTGGCCACCGTCTCCAACCGCATTATCAACGAAGTGAAGGGCATCAATCGCGTCGTCTACGATGTCTCGGGCAAGCCGCCTGCCACAATTGAATGGGAATAATCCGGTCAAACATCTGATCTGATTGTCTGAAGGGCGAATCCGGTGTGGTTCGCCCTTTTTTGCCTCTTTGTGCCGGACTACGTCTTTTGACGGAAGTTTCTCAAGGTTTTTATACGAGCGGTCAGATAGAATCGGCAGATATATGTCGGCTAGCCTTCACGGCACGACAAATTTTCGAAAGGATTAATTATGTATCTGAAGTCCCCGAGCCTTGAAGAAGGCTCCCGCATGCCCGCCAAGCACTCCCTTAACGGGGGCAACCTGTCTCCCGAACTTTCCTGGGGCGACTTCCCGGCGGGAACAAAGAGTTTTGCGGTCACCTGCTACGATCCGGACGCTCCGACCGGTTCCGGCTGGTGGCATTGGGTTGCACTCGACATTCCGTCCAATGTCACAACGCTGGCCGAAGGAGCAAAGCTTGCGGCTCCGGCACGTGAACTGACAACAGACTACGGCACCAAAGGCTTTGGCGGCGCCTGTCCTCCCTCGGGACACGGCATGCACCGCTACGTATTTACGGTTTGGGCACTGCCGGTGGAAAAACTTGACCTGCCCGACGGCGCCACCGCCGCCAACGCAGGCTTCATGCTCAACGCCATGGCTCTGGCAACCGCAAAAATCACGGCAACCTACGTCACACCGTAGTCCCTGCCCTTAATGAAACTTCTGGGCAGGTACGCGCCCGTGCCTGCCCTTTCGACGAACTCAGCTGATAACTTGGGTTTGATTGAGTTCGGCGAACTCACACCATAAAAAAAGTCGACTTTTCAAAAAGTTTGACCTCGGGGAGAAAAAAAATGACTGCAGACTCCACACAGATGCAGCGCCCGGTGATGAATCCGCACGAAAAACGGATGCAGACGATTCAAGCCGTCCTCTATGTCATCGCCATCATTTTGGGCCTCATCAACGGCTTTTACGGTTCCGAATTTTGGATTCAGACGGGCGAATTCATTTCGACGATCTTCATTCGTCTGTTCCGTTTCATCGCGGTCCCGATCATCGCCGTATCGATCATTGCCACGCTCTCTCAGATTTCGCGTTCTACGGAATCCGGACGCATTTTCCGTCACAGCGTTTTCTACACGCTTCTGACCACAATTTTGGCCGCCTCGCTGGCAGCGATTCTTTTTGAAGTCTTTTCGCCCGCCAACGTAACCCTAAGCGATACGACCGAAGCGTCGGCCGCCATCGCCGGCATCAAGGGCAAGAGTTACTTTGACTACATCACATCCGTTGTCCCCGACAACGCGATCGCGCCGTTCTTGTCGGCCAACGTGCTTTCGGTTCTGTTAATTGCCGCCGCCGTCGGTATCGCCATTGCCAAACTGCCGCATGACAGCCGCGAACAGCGCGTGCTGATGGCCTTTTTCTCGGGCCTTCAGGCTGTGCTCTTCACGCTGGTGGGCTGGATCATCATGATTCTTCCGTTGGGTATCTTCGGCTTTTTCACGGTACTGGCCAAAGAAATCAACGCCGGTGTTGCCGTGGGCGGTCTTGGCACCTATTTCGCAACGGTGCTCACAGCCAACTTCATCCAGATGCTCATCGTGCTGCCTGCGCTTCTTTTGCTGCGCGGCATCAACCCGATTCGGGTCTTTAAGGGCATGTTGCCGGCTTTGACCGTCGCTTTCTTCTCGAAGTCGTCGGCAGGAACGTTGCCCGTAACCATGCGCTGCTCGGAAGTCAATCTCGGTGTTAAAGAAAGCGTTTCGCGCTTTGTGCTGCCGATGTGCACAACCATCAACATGAACGGATGCGCCGCCTTTATTTTGATTACGGTCGTCTACCTCATGCAAAACGCAGGTGTTGACATTACCTGGTCAACACTGGCCGTCTGGATCTTCATTGCCACGATCGCTGCGGTGGGCAACGCAGGCGTTCCGATGGGGTGCTTCTTCCTATCGGCTAGCCTGCTGGCCAGCATGAATGTCCCCATTCTGCTTATGGGCGTTATCCTTCCTTTCTACGCCGTGATCGACGCCATCGAAACGACTCTCAACGTTTGGAGTGACTCCAACGTAGCCGTTTTGGTACATAAAGATCTCTACGGAGACATTTAGTGCCGGCTCCTTGACCTGCGTCTAGCCTTCTAAGGAAAAGGCGCAGGCTCAAGGCGGGTACAATTCAAGGTGCAGTGCGGGAGTTGCCTCGCGGCTCCCGCCTCTTTTTTCTGCCATGCGGCCTGCCCCGAAGCCGCAGCAATCTCTCAAAAGAAAATACGGCGTGTCGTCGAATCCGCTGATTTGACTGTGCGCCGCCAATCACAAAAAGAACCAAAGAGATGTTTTCGAATCCAACCGCCATTACCTTTACTGGCTACATGATCCTGATGGTGATCCTGGGCTTTGTCGCCTGGCGATACACCCGCAACTTCAACGACTACATTTTGGGCGGCCGCAGCCTTGGAGGCGTTGTGACGGCTCTTTCCGTCGGCGCTTCCGACATGAGTGGTTGGTTGCTGATGGGGCTACCTGGCGCCGTGTTTCTTTCGGGCATCACGGAAAGCTGGATTGCCATCGGTCTGACGCTCGGCACCTATCTGAACTGGAAATTCGTCGCGGCCCGTCTGCGCGTATACACCGAAGTTTCTCACAATGCCCTGACGCTTCCGGACTTTTTCACGCATCGCTTTAAGGACGACACGCGTATGCTGCGCATTCTCGCAGCCGTCGTCATTCTGGTGTTCTTCACGATCTACTGTGCGAGCGGCGTGGTAGCCGGTGCCCGCCTTTTTGAAAACACCTTTGACATGAGCTATGAGCGCGCCGTCTGGATCGGCGCAGCTGCAACCATCATTTACGTGTTCATCGGCGGGTTCTTGGCTGTAAGCTGGACGGACACTTTCCAGGCTTCGCTCATGTGCTTGGCACTTGTCGTCACTCCCATCGTCGTGATGACCGATCTCGGCGGCTTTTCGAGTGCCGTTGAACAAGTCAAAGCCATTGACGTCAATATGGTCAACATGCTCTCGCATCAGACCTTTATCGGCGTACTCAGTCTCATCGCCTGGGGTCTGGGATACTTCGGACAGCCGCATATTCTGGTGCGCTTCATGGCTGCGCGCTCAATCAAGGTGATTCCTCGCGCCTGCCGCATTTCTCTGATCTGGATGATCTTTTGCCTTGGTGGCGCCGTCTCGGTGGGCTTCTTTGGTTCGGCCTACTTTGCTGCGCATCCGGATCAGGCCACGCTCGTTACGGAAAACCACGAGCGCGTCTTCATCGTGCTCTCGCAGGTACTCTTCAATCCCTGGATCGGCGGCATTCTGATGGCTGCCATTCTTGCTGCCGTCATGAGCACGCTCTCCTGTCAGCTGCTGGTTTGCTCATCGACCCTGACTCAGGATTTCTACCGCGGCTTCATTCGCCCCAAGGCCAACCAATGGGAACTGTTGTGGTTCGGTCGAATGATGGTTCTGCTGATTTCGTTTGTGGCCATCTTCATCGCCATGGATCCGCAAAGCCTGGTGCTCTCGCTTGTTAGCTACGCCTGGGCAGGATTCGGTGCGGCCTTCGGCCCGGTGATCCTCATCAGCCTCTGGTGGAAACGCATGAACAAATACGGCGCCATGGCCGGTATGTTTACGGGCGCAGCCACAGTCCTGATTTGGCACCAGTTCAACTGGTTCGGCCTTTACGAAATCGTTCCTGGCTTTCTCTTTGCCGCCATCGCCATCTATGTTGTGAGTCTTCTCACGGAAGCTCCCGACAATGAAATCTGCGAAACCTTTGACAAGGTTGAAGCAGAAGTTCGAGCGGGTTAAACACAATCTGGCAAAAAATTTAACATCTTGATCGTCGCGGTCGGTGGTGTCTTTCCACCGGCCGCGCTTGTTTTGCAGGGATTTCTGCCTAGACGCTTTGGACTAAAACGGGAGTATCATTTTTTTGTTTCGCCGCCTGCGCCTACCTCGTCGCGCAGACAGCCGGAAAGGATTCCGATAAAAAACAAACTCGCGGAGACAATTGCAAATGCAAAAGAAACCTCTTGATTGGTCCAAACTCGGATTTGCCTATCGTCCGACGGACTTTCGTTATCAAGCGAACTGGAAAGATGGATCTTGGGATGAAGGCGGCCTGGTAACTGACCCCAACATCGTCCTCTCGGAGGCAGCCTGCGTGTTTCACTACGCTCAGAGCTGCTTTGAGGGCTTGAAGGCCTACACCACAAAAGACGGTCGCATCGTCACGTTCCGTCCCGACATGAATGCCGAGCGTATGGCAAACACGGCGCGCCGCCTGGAAATGCCCGCCTTCCCGGAAGACAAATTCGTGCAAGCCGTCGTGGATACCGTACGAGCCAACGCCGCATGGGTACCTCCTTTCGGCACGGGTGCCTCTTTGTATATTCGCCCGTTCATGATCGGCTCCGGCCCGCAGATCGGCGTTGCCCCTGCTCATGAATTCCTCTTCCGCATCACGGTTATGCCTGTGGGCGCATATTTCCAGGGCGCCGTCAAGCCCTTGAAGGTGCGCGTGTCCGACTACGACCGCGCCGCTCCCCGCGGTACCGGTCACGTCAAAGCCGGTCTTAACTATGCTATGAGCCTGTATCCCACGATGGAAGCTCATCGTCACGGCTTTGCTGAAAACATTTATCTGGATCCGGCATCCCGTACTTATGTGGAAGAAGCGGGCGGCGCCAATGTCATCTTTGTCGACAAAGACAACAACCTGATTGTTCCGAAGTCCGACTCGATTCTGCCTTCGATCACCCGTCGTTCGCTCGTATATGTCGGCGAACACTACCTCGGTCTCAATGTGATCGAACGCAAGGTTGCTCTGGAAGAAGTCAAAGACTTCAAGGAAGCCGCCTTGTGCGGCACGGCTGCCGTTCTCGCACCGATCGGCGAAATTCACACCAAGGACGGCGTGATTGCACTGCCTTCCGGCATGGACAAGATGGGCGAAATTTCGGGCAAGCTGCGCGAAACGCTTACCGGCATCCAGGCCTGCGAAATCGAAGCTCCGGAAGGTTGGGTTGTTGAAGTCGGCAAGGAAAGCGACTTCGAATAACGTCATTGCTTGACGACAGAAATTCCGCATCGATCTGAGTCTTCGGTGCGGAATTTTTTTGTCCAATAACGATCGATTTGTTTTTGGACAAAAAGAGAAGAAAAAGAGGACAATTGACAGATGTCTTTCAACGGCAATGCATTCCATGGAACAAATCGCCGCATCTGTGATCTTCTTGGTCGTGCTGAGCGTTCTTTTGCTCTGGCGGAAAAAGAAGCAAAAACAGCAAATCCGCCTTCAAAGCTCGGGACTTGCCTCAACCCTCTCCTCGCTTCTCGACTCTCTTCCTTTGTCGAGAAACACACTTGAGCAATACCTTTCAGGACATAAGTATTTCAGTCACACGGATTGGGAGCGCTTGCAAGAGTGCCGGCAAATACTCCTGCAGACACTGCGAAACCATCCTCTTGCCGATTATGAAGCAATCGAGCAACCGCCGGCACAGTTTCTTTTGCGTTTTGCTCTCGCCGTTAAGTCCGGGCTTGGAAATCGAGAGGATTACAACCGCAAGGCGGAAGATTTTCTTTTATCGCATTGGGAAAAATTTTTTGATCAATGCGAATCCAATCCGCTGACGCAAGCTCAGCGTCGAGCTTGTATCAATGATGATGACAACACGCTTGTGGTGGCCGGAGCCGGCAGCGGCAAAACCTCTACGATCATCAGCAAATGTCTTTATCTCATTCAAAGCGGATTGGCTCTGCCCGAACAAATCCTGCTTTTGGCATACAACCGCAATGCGGCTGATGAAATAAAAGAACGCATCAAGCGAAAAATCGGCAGTACAAAACTAGACGTCCACACCTTCCACTCTTTCGGGAACAAGATCCTTAATCAACACAATGACAATAACCTGCGCTTGACGAACTTTGTCGAACAGGATGTCGAATTTTCACGTTTTATCGTCTCGACTGTACAAGAAGCAGCCGAGAAAAATCCCGCCTATAAGAAAACCTTAATTCGTTTCTTTCAGGAACACCAAATACCTGTTTATGCTGAGTCTGACTTCAGCGACGCCGATCTTTTCAACGCCTTTCGCAATAGTCTGGACTTAAGAACCTTCAGAAATGAGCTGGTTAAAAGCGGCGGCGAGCTCTATATCGCCAATCTGCTCTACCGTTGGCAGATCCCTTACGCATACGAAGCCCGTTACCCTCATATCACTAACGCCAGTTACAAACCGGACTTCCTGATTACCGATCAGCCGTTTGCGCAATCCGAGACCAATCCCCTCTATTCGGAACGTTCTTTTCGGACGATCCGTTCCGGTGCACGTGTGGCTTGGATTGAATATTTCGGCATTGACCGCAACGGCAATCTTGCCCCTTTCATCAATCGCGAAGAGTACTTGAAGTCCCGCCAATGGAAGCGAGATCTGCACCAAGCAAACGCAACATCGCTTATCGAACTTACCACAGGCGATTTGCAAGATGGTCTACTCGAGGAAAAACTGCGTCACGCACTCTGCGAATTGGGCTTTGAAATCAACCCTATGAGTGACGAGGAATTTCTCCATAATCTGTGGGCAGAAAATCGTCCATTACACCCAAAATGGCAAGAATTCATCTCACTCATTCGAAATTTTCTTGTGCTATTCAAAGATTCCGGATATTCGGATGAAGAAATTCTTGCGCGAGCCAGGCAGTTTCACTATGACGCCGTTCGCATTGACGCTTTCCTAACACTGTTTCGGCCGGTCATCACGCGCTATGAGGAGTTCAAACGTCATCATTATGAAATTGACTTCTCAGACATGGTTCTGCGTTCCTGTGAAATTCTGGATCGTCAACAAGAGCGGCTGCCGTATCGATACGTACTCGTTGACGAGTTCCAAGATGTCAGTCGTTCGCGCAGTCTTCTGCTCAACAGCGTGCTAAGAAACGCTTCGTCAGCACGACTCTTTGCCGTCGGCGATGACTGGCAGTCGATCTATCGCTTCTCAGGTTCAGATCTCGATCTTTTCGTGCATTTCGATCGGCATTACCCAAAGTGCTCGATATTGCAGCTCGATAAAACATATCGCTTCAGCAACAAACTCAACTCACTTTCCTCCGGGTTTATCTGTAAAAATCCTGAGCAGTTCAAAAAGCACATGACTGCCGTCAAACTCGTCGACAAACCCTCCGCTCTTGCCGTTGATGTGAGGAAACTCATGCTGAAGATGAGTTCTCAGTCCTTTGAACTTAAAAGCGCCCTCGACAATACGCTTTGCTACCGAAATGCCCTCTACTGGTGTCTTCATCGCATCTCGGAAAAGCACAAAGAATTGGACTCCCAACCTCCTACCGTCTTACTGCTCGGGCGCATGATGTGGAAAAACATGCCGTCCCTGTCCAAAATCACTGAAGCCGAACTCCGCAAAAGTTTTCCTCTGCTGTCGATTTCCTACCGAACAATTCATTCGGCCAAAGGACTCGAAGCCGATTATGTTCTCCTTATCGGAATTGATTCCGGAGTATTTCCCTGCACCAAACAAAGCGATCAAATCATTGAGTCTGTATTGCCAATGGTCGAAAGCTATCCCTATGCTGAAGAAAGGCGTCTTTTTTACGTTGGCATGACGCGCCCCAAAAAACACTTGATCATTCTCTATGACAGTGTCAAGCCATCTCCGTTTATGAGTGAACTCACTCGAGAAAGTCCCCCAGATCTGTTATCTCAGTATTCCGACGCAAGTTATGAAATTTCATGCCCACGCTGCAAAGATGGCAATCTGATTTTGCACGCATCTCGAAGCGGCGGCAGATACTACCAATGCAGCAACGGATTATGCTCGGAAGTCTTTAGTTGCTGTCCCAACTGCGGTGCTCCATTGATCAAGGATCACACCGGTCGTTATTGCCTCAACTCTCAATGCAATTACATAGAAATTCGCTGCAATAAGTGCGCTTCGGGGTTCATGAAACGACGTATAAACAGTCGAAACGGACACATGTTCTATGGTTGCTCAAACTGGAATTCTCTTGGCTCAGGATGTAGCCAGACAATGCAGTGTGAAATGGCTCAGAAAGCAATCAATAACTACAAAGGCAACATTCAGAAGAAACGTCTGGATTTATCTGAACGATTTCCGCAATCCGGCAGTCAATCCAATAATCCGCCCTGTTGAAGCTTTTTTTGCTGAGGATCCTGAATGTGGGAAAAAAGAATACCTACTGATTCCGCACTGAATCAACAGTGTTAGTCTTTATCCTAAAAATCAGCACGGTTTTGCGTTATCTTCAACAAATGGGAGAATGTTCCATGGCTTGTCACTATGACTGCTTTTTCATCAACGGTGTCTGGGTAAAACCCCACTCCGACGATGTCATTTCACTGGAAAATCCCGCCACAGGCGAAGTTTTTGCACATGTACCGGACGGCACTCCCGAAGATGTCGCCAATGCCATCGAGGCGGCCGCACAAGCACAACCGGCATGGGCCGCCACGCCGCTTTGCCAGCGTATCGAACGCATGCAAAAGGCTCTTGAAATTTTCAGAACTTATCGAGAAGAGATCATTCGTCTGGAAGCTCTGGAACTGGGTTCGCCTGTGAGTTTTTCAGCAAATTCTCATTGTGATTATCAGTTCACGCGTATTGAGTCGTACATCCAAGAATGCAAGAACGTCCCGCTAAAGGAAAACTTCGAGCAAAGCACTGTCGTGCGAGAACCTGTTGGGGTTGTTGCTTGTATCACGCCTTGGAACTATCCGCTCGGACAAGTGGTTCAAAAAGTCATCCCTGCATTGCTCATGGGCAATACGGTGGTTCTCAAACCGAGTCAACACACGCCGCTGACCAGTTATCTTCTGGTGGATTCGCTTGATCAAGCCGGTTTTCCGCCCGGCACCGTCAATCTGGTCACAGGGCGCGGCTCCAGATTAGGCGACACCCTTGCCACGCATCCTCTCGTCGACATGATCTCCTTTACCGGTTCAACAAACGTAGGAATCAAACTCAGTCAGAAAGCACTGGGAACTCTCAAGCGCATTTCCCTGGAACTTGGCGGCAAATCCCCCTTCATTTGGCTGCCGAGTCAAGACTACGCACCGGCTGTTGACAAGCTTTTTTCCTCTATTTTTTATAACTCCGGTCAGACTTGTACGGCACTGTCTCGCCTATTGGTTCCAGAGGAAGATCTCGATCAAATTAAATCGCTGTTGCTGTCACGCGTATCGGAACTCACCGTTGGTGATCCGATGAATCCGAATACCAAAATCGGACCTATGGCAAGTCGGGCTCAGTACGAAAAAGTTCTCGCCTATATCGAACTGGGTCAAAAAGAAGGAGCCGAATTGCTTTGCGGCGGAGCCGCTCCTGAAGCCGGCAGCGGCTACTACATCAAGCCGACTATTTTTACGGGTGTTACCAACGATATGCGTATTGCACGTGAAGAAATTTTTGGGCCTGTCTTATGCGTGATCACGTATCGAAGTCTCGATGAAGCCGTCGCCATTGCCAACGACACGGTTTACGGCCTGAGTGCGGCCGTTTACGGAGAACGATCACTTGCGCTTGATGTTGCCTCCAGACTCAAAAGCGGCAACGTCTATGTCAATGGGGCGCCTCGCGATGTCACGGCACCTCTCGGCGGCTATAAACAAAGCGGCATCGGCCGCGAAGGCGGTCGTTACGGATTGATGGAATTTACGCAGCTAAAAGCTGTCTTTGACCGCTGCTGATCTCTGAGCAAAATTGATTCACCCAAAAAAGGCGCCTCCGGCATCTGTCGGAAGCGCCTTTTGCTTTTTATCGTCATCACGTTTCCCTTTAAGCTGTGACACACATTCGCTTGCCAAAATCAGCGGCTGTGTCAGTGCATACAACGCGCTGAGTTGCATAAGAGTAAAACAATGTTCAAAAAAAACTGCCTTGCCCTTTTAAGTCTGGGCCTCTTCTCTTCATTTGCCAATGCCTCCGCCTACAGCGACAAACTTGCTGAAATGCAGGCCAAATTCGAACAAGCTCTCAAAGGTGATCAGGCTGCAGCTGCTTATGTCTGCCGTCAAGGAAACTTGCCTCAGCTCAAAGTGCGCTTGATTGATCGCGACAAACATATTGAAGCCTGTCGTCTGTACGCGAAAGACATCGCTAAAAATCCTTCCACTTATCGCTGGTTCATGGAATGGTCGATGCACCTGCCCCATGAGCTTATCGCTCCGGTGTTCAAACATCTGACGGACGCCGACATTTATCCGGTTACCAAAATCAATTTTCTTTTTGCCTCCTGGCTCTATGGTGAAAAGAAAAACATGGCAGGCCTGAGCGAAAGCGAAAGTCTCAAACTTTATCGGCAATGGGTTTTTGATAACTACAAAGCCGGGCATCCCGGCTTTGCTGGACTGTATGCCTTTCTTAAAACCGAAAAAAACGGCAAAAGCAGTCTTCCTGCAGAAGAAATCGACGAAATTATCGACAATTGCCTGCAAAAGAAGGACTTTGACTCCTTAAAACTCTTCTACTCACGCCTGGGCGAAGGCAACTACGAGGCCGTTGAAAAGAAACTCAACGGCAAGCCCACGCATTCCTCACTCGATATTGCGCGAGCGCTCACGCAAGACAAACTCAAGCTCACGCACGAACAGTTTGCCGCCATTGTGAAGTCCGCCATTGAGTCGGCCGATGAACGCACACTCGACTCGGACTACACCACGCTTTGCAAAATTGCCCTGGAAGTCAACGACAAGTCCGTGCAAAAAACGCTTTTTGAGAAAATGCTCGCCTACCGCATTGATCCTGCGAAGATCGCCGGTGCCATGGATGCGGCAGTGCTTGAGAGCGTCGTCAAAAACGAATTCAACAAAGACGGCTGGGCCGAAGCGGCCATGGCCTCCGTTTATCTCTCCACGGACGACTATCACAAAGCCATCGAAGCCTTTCAAAAGGCGAGCAAACTGGACTACTCAGGTGAAAACCTGCTCTTTAAACTCGCCGACAGTCTCTTTCACGACGCCAAGGGCAATGTCTCAGCTCAAGACACGCTTGACACCTACCGTTTCCTTGCTAAGAACTTCTTTTATCCGATCGGTGATCTGGGCATGAGTTTTGAGCTCTATCAGCTCGAGAAATTTGCCAAAGCCACAGGCCAGGAAAATCGTATCGTCGAGTACTATCAAGACAAGTTCGATCATGCTTCCAGCGCCAAGGAAAGCATGGAGATCGCTTATCGCATCGCCAAACATCAGGCTCAAAGCGGTAAGGTTTCACAGGGAGATCTCGCCGCCCAGCTTGAAAAGGCCTACCAAGAAATCTCCGGCATCCGCTTTATTGCCGCCGACGGCGATGATCCCCGTAAAAAGCCGAGTGCCGCACAAAGCATTGCCAACGGGTTCATCGACGCGTCGCTCTTTGGTATCAACTGCTCGGAAGCCGTGAAGTGGTACCAACGCACACTCTCGGGCATTCTTGAAACAACCGACCCCAAAGATTTGGCTGCCGTCTATCAGGACATGGGGCGTTGCTACCTGTGGGCACCCGATGGCGATGCGCTCAAGCGCGATCCCATCAAGGCTCGAGAAGCTTTGAAGAAAGCCTATTCGCTCGTTGAAAAGGGAGACTTTCCGGTCTACCGCGGTGAAATGCCGCACCCGGCTCGCCTGCAGGAAATTGCGAGTCTGCTCACCGACAGTTGTCTGGAAACAGGAAACGAAAAAGAAGCCTTGGACTGGGCCAACCGTGCCGTCACGATCAAGTTCGGTACGAGCGACGTGATTGCCGCCGATGCGGCCTACACCGTGGGTCTTTATTTTGAGGGCAAAGAAAACTACGCTTCGGCACAACACTGGTACGGATTACTCAAGGACAAAGCGTCGGCGGGCAGCGACACCAATCTTGCCAACCTGTACTTCACAGGCAAAGGCGTGAAACAAGATTTCGGAAAAGCCGCTTCGCTCTATCAGTCGGCCTTCTGCAAAGCGCCAGAACCCATGCACGCCAACAACCTGGCCCTTGTCTATGCCGAAGGCAAAGGCGTCAAACAAAATCCGAGCTACGCTTATGCGCTCTACAACCTCTCAGGAGACACCCGCGCCAAGCACGGCATGATGATGCTCGACGAGATGCTTTCGGCCGACCAAAAGCAACAGGCCCAGACGCTTAACATGAGAGAAATTCTCTGCAAATAAGCACTGTTCTCGGAAAAAGAGCCGGTTTTCAATCGAATTCCGGCTCTTTTTTGCGAAGTTTGCTGAAAACGACTACGCCTTAAGTGTTTCGGAGATGAACTTCTTCACCGCTCCGACATCGGCCGGCATCACCGTGACGTGTTGTTCGCGATTTTCGATACCGACATAGCTTGAAGGCACTTCGGGAGCCGCGCCGATCGCTTCCTGAATTGTTGCGGCGAACTTCGCCGGAAGCGCTGTTTCCAAAGAAAGCATCTTGACGCCTGCGCGCACGTATTGCCGTGCGGCAAAAATACCGTCGGCCGTGTGCGGATCCACGATGAGGCCTTCTTTTTCAAAGACTTCACGAATCGTATTGATGCGATCGGCATGGGTGCTCTTGGCCGACACGAAGCCGCTTTCGCGCACTTGCGCCATTTCGCTCTCAGTAAGGGCAAAGCCTCCCTTAAGAGCAAGCTGTGTCCAAAGTTCCCTGATGCGCCCGGCGTTGCGCCCGACGATATCGTAGATATAGCGCTCGAAATTGCTCGCCTTGGAAATATCCATCGAAGGAGAGCTCGTCACGAACGTATGTTCGCTGTCGCGCACACGGTAGACACCGGTCTTGAAGAACTCGTCGAGAACGTCATTTTCGTTTGTCGCCACCACAAGTCGTCCGATCGGCAGTCCCATCTGCTTGGCAATCCAGCCGGCCAGGATATTTCCGAAGTTACCAGACGGAACCGTGACGTCAATCACTTCACCGGGCTTTTCTGTGACTTCCAGCCAGCCCTTGAAGTAATAGACGACCTGCGCCGAAACGCGGGCCCAGTTGATGGAATTGACCGTGCCGATGTTGTACGTCGCTTTAAATCCCGCATCCTGACTGCAGGCCTTGACAATGTCCTGCGCGTCGTCAAACGAACCTTTGACCGCGATATTGAAGATGTTGGGGTCCTTGAGGCTGTACATCTGGGCTCGCTGAAACGCGCTCATGCGTCCCTCAGGAGAGAGCATGAAGACGCGCACGCCTTTGCGCCCGCGCATGGCGTATTCGGCAGCCGACCCGGTATCCCCCGATGTGGCCCCCAAAATATTGAGTTCCGTGTTGCGCTTTTCGAGGATGTATTCAAAGAGCGCTCCAAGGTACTGCATCGCCATATCTTTGAAGGCAAGCGTCGGGCCATTGGAAAGTTCCAAAATGCGAATCTTGCCGCCGTCAATGGACCGCGTCGGCGTGATCTTGGAAAAGTCCTCCCCTGTACGGCCGTTGTTGTAGACATCCTCGCGGTACACGCCCGCAAGCATGGTCTTGAGCGTATCTTCCTCAATATCGGTTGCAAACAAACGCAGGATCTCAAACGCAAGTTCTGCGTAGGACAAATGACGCCAATCCTCAAGATCGGTCTTGGTGACCTGCGGATAAATGCGGGGCATGAAAAGACCGCCGTCGGCCGCAAGTCCCTTGAGCACGATGTCACTGTAGCCCGCGCCCTCGTCTTCGCCGCGCGTGGACTGATAGGTCATTGCGTATTTGATTGCCATTTCTCGGCTCCGGATTAATTGAGTTCTTCCTTGCGGATCATCACCACTTTGCCCCGCGTGCTCGGCAGCGCCTCAATGGCTTCAATGGCTGCCGTCACAGATCCTTCCAGAGCGCTGTGCGTCATCGCCACGATCTCCGTGTCTTTTTCGCCGATCACCGCCTCGGGCTGCAGCACCGACTCGATCGAGATTGACTGTTCGGCAAAAATGCGGGCGACCTGTGCGAGCACGCCCGGTTCATCGGCCACAGGAATGCGCAGATAGTAAGAGCTCACCGTTTGGCTCATCGGCAACCAACCGAGTTGCGTCGTTTCCTGATTGTGTTCTGCGGGCTTAAGCGCCTGAGCGTCGCCCGCTGCCGTCATACGCACGATGTCTACCAAATCGGCTACCACGGCCGAGGCAGTGGGTTCGGCACCGGCACCGCGGCCATAAAAAAGCGTGCTGCCGACAGCGTCACCCTTGACAACCACCGCATTCATCACACCTTCGACATTGGCAAGCAGGCGGCGCATCGGCACGAGTGCAGGATGCACGCGCAGCTCAATGCCGCGTTCCGTACGCTTGGTAATGCCAAGCAATTTAATGCGGTAGCCCATGTTTTCCGCGTAACGGATGTCAGTCGCCGTCAGTTTTGTGATGCCTTCGACTGTCACGGCATCAAAGTTAACGGGCGTTCCGAAAGCCAGTGCACTTAGGAGCGTGATCTTGTGCGCCGCATCAATCCCTTCGATGTCAAACGTGGGGTCGGCTTCTGCGTAGCCCAAGGCCTTGGCCTGCGCAAGCGCCTCTTCGAAGGAAAGCCCCTTGTCACGCATGGTCGACAAAATGAAATTGCAGGTGCCGTTGATGATGCCGGCGATCCATTCGATGCGGTTGGCGGCAAGGCCTTCGCGCAAACTCTTGATGATCGGAATGCCCCCTGCCACAGCAGCTTCATAAGATACGGCCACTCCCTTTTCGGCTGCCGCCGTGAAAATTTCATTGCCATGCAACGCAAGAAGCGCCTTATTGGCCGTTACGACATGCTTGCCGGCGGCGATGGCTTCAAGCACCAGACTCTTGGCTGGTTCAATGCCGCCCATCACTTCCACGACGATGTCGATTTCCGGATCATTGACCAGATCGTGCCAGTCTTTAGAGAGCGTCACTCGTTCGTCAACGATGCCGCGAGCGCGATCAATATTGCGGCAAACCACGGTCTTGACTTCAATGGGAGCACCGGCTCGGCGCGAAAGTTCCTGTGCGTTACGCTTAAGAACGGCATACGTGCCGCCCCCTACGGTTCCGAGTCCGGCGATGCCAATTTTGACTGCTTCCATTGTTTCTTTCCTTTTGTTTTGCAATTGTTCGGGCGCTTTCGTTTGGCCGAAGACAAAAATGAATGCGCTTTCTGTGATTGTATTGATCTGTTGCGCCGCGCACCTCGGCGCTATTGCGTAGCCGGGAAAAATTATGCGGCGCCTTCCAGTAACAAAGACGCCGCTTTTGTTTGCTTTGACCTATCAGCCTTTCACGGGTTCGGGACGAGGAGCATCCGGGTCGATAAGGCCGTCTTTTCTGAACATGTGTTTGATACCGTGCAGTGCCTGACGAATTCGGAATTCGTTTTCAATCAACGCGATGCGCACATGATCGTCGCCATATTCCCCAAAACCGATACCTGGGCTCACAGCCACCTTGGCGTCTTCAAGAAGGCGCTTACTGAACTCCACGGAACCGAGCTTGCGATACGGCTCGGGAATCTTGGCCCAGATATACATGGACGCCTTCGGGCACTCGACCGGCCAGCCGATTTCGTTGAGTCCCTTCCAGAGAATATCGCGGCGCTTCTGATACTTCTGACGAACCTCCTCGACACAACTCTGATCGCCCTCAAGCGCCTCAATGGCTGCAACCTGCAGCGGCGTGAACGTTCCGTAGTCGTGGTAGCTCTTAATACGAGCCAATGCATGCACCAGCTCTTTGTTGCCGACCATGTAGCCCAGTCGCCAGCCTGCCATGTTGTACGACTTAGACATCGTGAAGAATTCGACGGCAATGTCCTTGGCGCCCGGCACCTGCATAATGGAAGGCGCTTTATAGCCGTCAAAGCAAATATCGGCGTATGCGAGATCGTGCACAACCCAAATGCCATAACGCTTACCGAGTTCAACAACCTTGGCAAGAAAATCGAGTTCCACGCACTGCGCCGTCGGGTTGGACGGGAAACCCAGAATCATCATCTTGGGGCGAGGCACGGTTTCCACAATGGCGCGCTCAAGCTCTGCCAGAAAGTCGACGCCCGGAATCATTTTGACCGAACGGATGTCTGCGCCCGCAATAATCGCACCGTAGATATGAATGGGATAAGAAGGGTTAGGTACGAGCACCGTGTCGCCACGATCCGTACAAGCAAGCATCAGGTGTGCAATACCTTCTTTGGAACCGATCGTCACGATGGCTTCCTCATCGGGATCGATGTCGACGTCGAACTTACGCTTATACCAATTGCTGATTGCTTTGCGCAGACGCGGAATGCCTTTGGAAACCGAGTAGCCGTGCGTATTGTCGCGCGACGCGACTTCAATCATCTTATCGACGATATGTTTGGGAGTCGGACCGTCGGGGTTACCCATCGAAAAGTCAATGATGTCTTCTCCTCGACGACGCGCTGCCATCTTGAGAGCGCCCGTAATGTTGAAGACATACGGCGGCAGCCGTTTGATGCGAGAAAAGTCGGAATTCATATGGGTCTCCCAGAAATTTTTCAATCCGAATCAATCGGATACATCGGCAGATATTAGCAGGAGCCCAAAGGCACAACACTTCGAAGTAACCTTTTCGCAGCACTCTAGATCAAACGACGCAGAGCGATACCTCCAAATAACTACGAGATTAATCTCAGTCGGCCAAAAGTTTTCCGGGGTTCAATATGCCCTTGGGGTCAAAAGCGCGTTTGATGGCACCCATCAGTTCCAATTCGAGCGGATCTTTAAGCTTGAGAAAGTGCGCACGCTTGAGTTGTCCGATGCCGTGTTCGGCAGAAATCGAACCGTTGTGGCGGCTCACAACCTCGTAGACCGTCTCACGAATGCCCTCTTCATTTTCAAAAGCCAGATTGGGCGGAATGGAGCCGATATTAAAGTGCAGGTTGCCGTCGCCGAGGTGACCGAACACGGAAGGATCAATCCAGTCGAAACGAGCGTTGAGCGCGGCAAGCGCCTCGTCGACAAAAGCAGCGATGTCACTGATTTCAATGCTCACGTCATTGTGCAGATTGCCGCCCACGTGTGCGTCTGCACTCGGAATCAACTCGCGAATTGCCCAAAAAGCCCGGCTGTCCTTGACCGAATTCGACAAAAAGGCGTCTACCACATTACCTTTCTCGAACTGTTTTTCAAGAATAGATTCCAACGGATTGCAACCGGGGTCTCGAGCATAACTCAATTCCACCAGGCACCACCACGGCGCCGATGAAACGTCGCCGGGCAACGTCACCGACTCGATCTGCTCGCCCACGCGCTCAATGCACTTAGCCTGCATCAGCTCAAAGCCGGTCAGTGCCGGACCGGCAGCAGTTTTCACAGAAGCCAACAGTTCGCAGGCTTTATGAGGATCTTCCACGCCCACCAACGCCGTGCAGGTGGTCTGCGGAAGATTAAAGAGCTTGACGACGGCACGCGTGATAACGCCCAACGTTCCTTCGCTGGAAATAAAAAGCTGCTTCAGATCGTAGCCCGTGTTGTCTTTGCGGAGCCCTCGCATCATGTTGACGACACGACCGTCGGCAAGCACCACTTCCAGGCCAAGCACCAAATCGCGCGTGTTGCCGTAGCGAAGAACAGCCGTACCGCCCGCGTTCGTTGCAATGCAGCCGCCCAGACATGCTGTTCCTTCGGCCGCAAAGCTCAAAGGAAAGAGCCGACCGGCCTCTTGTGCCGCTTGTTGTGCTTTTTCAAGAACCACACCGGCCTGTACCGTCATGGTGTCGTTGACCGCATCAATCTCCTCAATTTTGTTCATGCGTGAAAGAGACAACAAAATCGCGTCGCCCTTTGGCGAAGGGGTTCCTCCTCCCACCAGACTCGTGTTGCCCGACTGAGGCACCACAGGCGTACCCGTGCGATTGGCCCAGGCAAGCACTTGGGCAACTTCTTCGGTATTGCCCGGACGAACCACGGCGGGCGTCTTGCCGAAGAATCGGTTGCTCCAGTCAACCAGATAGCCGGCGGTGTCGGCATCTTCGGTGAGCACATTGTTTTCGCCCACAATGGCGCGCAGTTCGGCAAGCATGTCCATCTTTTTCTCTTTCCTGTCTTTGTTCGTTATTCGTTTTGCCTTTGAGGAACGCGGCACAAACCTAAGCAACGTCAAACGTAGCAGCCGGCAAGCAATCCCAGAATACGGTCGCAGCGATTCGTAGCCGATGACGTCGGGATATCTGCAGCCTGCGCTCCGGGGCGACGAGCTTTGCGAACTTGCGCCTTTTGCACGCGTACCGAACCGTCTTCGTCAATAATGAACTCCACGGCGGAACTGCCCGAAGTCAGCCCCAGAAAATCGCGGATGTTCTTCGGTACGGTCACTTGTCCCTTGATCGTTAAGCGCTGGCTCATTTTTTCACTCCTGTTTAGCCGATTTGTCCCCATCGGACGGGTTCGGCAAGTCGGATTAAATCCACCCTGTTTTCACATACAAAAAAAGCCATCCAATCCATTTCGATCAGACGGCCGTTGTATCCGTTTGGTTGCCTAATCAAGGCCACATCCGCTCTCTCTGAGAGAGAAGCGTTTCCACCTTGCCCGGACGGAGCAGGTTGGCGCAGACTTTTGGTTTCTGCTTCGAAATGTACCGCTCATCTTACAGATCCGGACAACTCCGCACAATAAGGCATATTGCCTATGTCAACATGGCACTCAAAAGCACAACGTTATGACATTTGATGAACAGACAAAACGGGCGCCTTTTCGTTTGAAGGAAAAGACGCCCTGCCAGCTTTCGTCTTGTGCGCAATTACGCTTCAGGAACCAGCTTTTCAACGCCGCCCATGTAGGGACGCAAAGCTTCGGGCACCGTCACGGAACCATCGGCATTCTGGTAGTTTTCAAGCACAGCCACAAGCGTACGGCCCACAGCAAGGCCCGAACCGTTGAGCGTATGGACAAAGTGCGTACGACCGTCGGCGTCCTTGTAGCGAGCGCCCATGCGGCGAGCTTGGAAGGCTTCGCAGTTGGAGCAGGAACTGATTTCGCGATAAGTGTTCTGAGCGGGCAGCCACACTTCAAGGTCATAAGTCTTGGCCGAGCCAAAGCCCATGTCGCCGGTGCACAGCAACACTTTGCGATACGGCAGGCCGAGCTTCTTGAGGATGTTTTCGGCGCATGCCGTAAGTTCTTCGAGGTGCTCGTAGCTGTCATCGTCGCGCACGATGCGAACCATTTCAACCTTATCGAACTGATGTTGACGAATCATGCCGCGAGTGTCACGTCCATAGGCACCTGCTTCCGAACGGAAGCAAGGCGTGTGAGCGGTGATCTTGATGGGCAGATCGCTTGCCTTGAGCATCTTGCCCGAGACGCAGTTGGTAAGCGTCACCTCAGCCGTCGGAATCAGGTAAAGGGTTTCGCCCTTGCCTTCCTGACCGCCCTTCTTGGCTGCAAAGAGGTCCTCCTCGAACTTCGGCAGCTGGCCGGTGCCGCGAAGCGTTTCGGCCGTCACGATATAGGGCGTGTAGCACTCGGTGTAGCCGTGTTCGGTCGTGTGCATATCAAGCATGAACTGAGCAAGCGCACGATGTAACTTGGCAACTTGCCCTTTCATGTAGCAAAAACGCGAGCCGGAAAGCTTGGCGGCCGTATCAAAGTCCAAGCCCAACGGAGCACCGACGTCAACGTGATCCTTCACGGGGAAGTCAAACGTACGAGGCGTGCCCCAGCGGTACTGCTCAACGTTGTCGTGTTCATCGCGCCCCACAGGCACGGATTCGTGCGGCAAGTTGGGAATGCTCATCAGAAGTTCGTTCAAGCGTTCACGCACGCTGTCGAGCTGAGCAGACAAAGCGCTCAGCTTTTCAGGGATGGCTGCGGCTTCGGCCATAAACTGAGCGGCATCTTCGCCCTTGCTCTTTGCAATACCGATCTGCTTGGAGAGCTGGTTGCGCAACGCCTGCAGTTCTTCCGTCTTGGTCTGCACTTCCTTGCGCTCGTTTTCCAGCGCGTTGAATTCCTTTTCGGGGAAGTCGAAGGGACGCGTCTTCAAGCGGGCGATCACTTCGGGAAGCTGCTTGCGCAGCATATTGATATCGAGCATTTCTAACCTTCGATGATTTGATTTGTCGCACTGCAGTTCTGACAGCAACACTTACTGTTGCATTTGCAGGCCGATCTATAAGAGAATCCCATAGCAATCCAGACCCAAAGGGCCCGAATCACACACAAACGGAAATTTTAGCACCGTGCGGCTTATCGCTTCCGTGCCTTTCCCTGCTTGGCCGCCTGTTCGTTGAGTTCACGCAAGCGCGCGAGTTTTTCGCCGATCTTAATTTCAAGTCCGCGGTCAGTTGGTTCGTACCAACGCATGCCTTCGAGCCCTTCGGGCAAATACACCTCCCCCGCGGCAAAGGCTCCCGCCTCATCGTGAGCGTAGCGATAGCCGTCGCCATAGCCAAGTTCATCCATGAGTTTGGTGGGAGCATTGCGAAGGTACATCGGCACAGGCCGCGTACCGTCTTCACGAATAAAAGCGCGCACCGAGTTAAACGCTTTGTAGACGGCGTTACTTTTAGCGGCAACAGCCAGGTACACAACAGCCTGAGCGAGCGCCAGCTCGCCTTCCGGAGAGCCCAACCGCTCATATATGTCAGCTGCATCCAACGCCACCTGCATGGCTCGCGGATCGGCCAGCGAAATATCTTCCACCGCCATCCGAATCAGACGACGGGCGATGTAACGCGGGTCGCAGCCGCCGTCGAGCATGCGGCACATCCAGTAAAGCGCCGCATCCGGATCCGAACCTCGTACACTTTTGTGCAGTGCGCTGATCTGATCGTAGAAGTTCTCTCCTCCTTTATCGAAACGCCGCAGACTCGAAGGCAGCGCGCTTCGCAGGAAATCTCCATCAATCACAGTCAGCTTTCGGTCGCGCGCCATGCCGCAGGTCACTTCAAGCGCATTGAGACATCGGCGTGCGTCGCCGTCGGCCGTTCCTATCACAATCTTGCGCGCATCATCGGTGAGTTCCAATCCGGGAAACTCGCGCTCAAACGCTCGGTCGATGAGTTCCGAGACCTCTTCGGCAGACAAAGGTTCAAGGACGTACACCGCTGAGCGACTCAGCAATGCCGAATTAACCTCAAAAGAGGGATTTTCCGTTGTAGCACCGACGAAAATGAAAAGCCCGGACTCAACATGCGGCAAAAACGCATCCTGCTGGCTTTTGTTGAAACGATGCACTTCATCGACAAAAACCAATGTCGGGATATGCCGTTGCGTCATCGTTACGCGCGCTTCTTCAACGGCTTCGCGGATTTCTTTGACGCCGCTGAGGACTGCCGAAATCGCAACAAAGGGAAGTCCGAATGCATCGGCCATGAGACGAGCAAGTGTCGTCTTTCCCACTCCGGGCGGCCCCCAGAGAATCATCGAATGCGGTCGGTGCGTTTCAAAAGCCACCCGCAAAGGCTGCCCCGGCCCCAGCAGCTTTTTCTGACCGATCACTTCGTCTATCGTCTTCGGGCGCATGCGTTCGGCCAACGGCGCGAGCTTATTGAGCAAAAGCGCCGCTCTTGACGCTGCCTCGCTGGCGACCGACGACCGAATCGGCTGTTCGGGCTCAAGCCCTTCAAATAAGTCCTGAGACATCGTTTTGTCCTTGTCTGCCGAACATCGCCTCAGTGCGTATCCTGCAGCACATCAGCGCCCGAGGGAATCTTGAAGTCGAATGCGCCGGCCTCAATCTTGCCATTGGTTTTCACATCTCGGAACGTAAGCGTCACTGTCTGACCGAAATGGTCAAACAGACGCATGCTCGCCATCACGCCCTTGGCATCAAAGCCGATTTCAAAGCGACGATACGTGAGGTCCTCGACGAGCGGCTCGGCCGCCACCCAATCCAGACCGCCGTCGCTTTTCATATCTCTCAAGCGAAAACTTTTCTCAATGTCACCTTTGCCAAACAAAATGGCCGCCGGCGTGGCACTCATCGCTTCGGTGAGTTTTCGCACCGTCACTTGGTTAAGATCAGGATCCCACACATAAACGGTTTTGGCATCTGAAACGATCGTTTGCGGATAAGGAGCCTTCGTTTCCCAGACGAACTTGCCGGGACGTTCAAAAACAAACGTCCCTGCGCTGTCACTTCCGGCCGATTCCCCCTTCTTGTCGGTCACCTTTTGAACAAACTCACCCTGCGCCGTTGTCGTCTTATCAACAAAGGCCAACAACGCCTCCCTGCCGGAAGCAGCCCAAACTGATGCACTCGAACATGCGGCAATAATGAAGAACAGCGCATTTACCATTCGTCGAGTCATTACAGAGCCTCCGTATTGTCCTTGACGAGCACTTCTCGCTTGCCCGCAGGATTGGGCTTACTGACGATACCGGCTGCCTCCATGCTTTCAAGCAGATTGGCCGCACGGTTGTAACCGATATTGAAGCGGCGCTGCACGAAGCTTGTGGCCGCACGCTTGTGTTGAATCACCATCTGCACGGCTTCGTCATAAAGCGGGTCGTTTTCGCCACTGCGCCGAGCTCCGGGACCACCGCTTTCACCCGCGGCGGAACCCGTTTCCGGCTCGGTAACCGCGTCAACGTATTCGGGCGCACCCTGCGCTTTGAGTTCTTCCACCACGCGCAGCACTTCACTTTCGGCCACCATACAGCCCTGAACGCGCTGCACCCCCTGCCCCGGACGCTTAAAGAGCATGTCGCCCTTGCCGAGAAGGTCCTGCGCTCCGGTGTCGTCAAGCACCACCTGACTGTCAAAGCGGCTTGCCACCTGGAAGCAGACGCGCGCCACGATATTGGCTTTGATAAGCGGCGTCACGATATCCACACTCGGGCGCTGCGTGGCAAGCACCAGGTGAATGCCGGCAGCACGCGCCTTCTGAGCCAGACGCATGATCTGAGTTTCAACTTGCTTGCGGTTGATGAGAATCAAATCGGCAAGCTCGTCAATGAAGCAGACGATGTAAGCAAAAGGCTTGAGTGGAGTATGCGGTTCGGGCGCCTCGGGCGAAACATCGAACGGATCCATTATCGGATTACCGGCAGCAATGGCTGCGCTGACCTTGTCGTTGAAGCTATCGAAACTTCTCACACCCAGTTTGCTCATCAGGTTGTAGCGGCGATCCATTTCGTTGACTAGCCAATTGAGCGCATTGGAGGCCTTGTTCATATCCGTCACCACCGGGCAGAGCAGATGCGGAATATCCTGATAAAGCGAAAATTCAACGGTCTTGGGATCAATCAGCACCAAGCGCAGACGATCCGGCGAGCTCTTGTAGAGTAGCGACAGAATCATCGTATTGATGCAAACCGACTTGCCCGAGCCGGTGGTACCGCCCACCAGCAAATGCGGCATCTTGGCCAAGTCGACTACCACGGGCTTGCCCGCAATATCCTTGCCCAGAGCAAGCGACAGCGCCGATTTGCTTTCGGTAAAGTCAGGGCTACCGATGATTTCCTTGAGATAGACCGCCAAGCGTTGTTTGCTGCCGTTTGGAATTTCCAGGCCCATGTAGGGCTTACCGGGAATCACGGGCACCACGCGCACCGAGTCTACCGATAGCGAACGCGTGAGATCGCGGCGAATGTCATCAACGCGACTGCCCTTGACGCCGGGCGCGAGTTCAAGCCAATACTGCGTGATGACAGGACCGGCCTGCGCTCCCACGACGGTTGCGTCAATGCGATATGTCTTGAGTTTGGTTTCGATGAGGCGGCTGATCTTTTCTACCGTCTCTTCGCTGATACCGCGTTGATCAGAAGGCGGATCGATCAGGATCTCCAGATCAGGCCCCTTGACGCCTTCAGACGAAGTCGCGGCGGCAGCCTTGGCACGCTTGCTTCGTGTTGTAGCCGCAGAGGGGCGCTTGACAACATCCTTTACTTCGGCAGGAGCAGAAAGATCAGCCTCGACTTTTTCTTCCGTCGTTTCTTCGGTCGCTTCGTCTTGTTCAGAGACAGTCTGCGGCTTTTCCTTACGACGCGGCGTAGTGATGAATTTCACGATCGTTTCGAAAATCAGACCGAGTTTTTCGGCAAGATCAAACCAAGAAAAGCCAAAAACAAATGACAGACCGACGGCCGTTAGCAGCATAAAGAGGAAGGTCGAGCCCCAGATTCCGAAAAATGGCGTCACTTGGCTCGCCACAAATTGACCGTAAAGACCACCGGCGCCGAGCGGAAGCGTCACGCCCGCGTAACCGAACTGCAGCGTCTCCAATCCGACAGAGGCGCTCATAAGAATGACAAAACCGACGCTTGCGGACCAAGGACGAAGGCTGTACTGCACAGTATTGGCGCGAGCCCACAACGCCCGCACCATCTGCACGCCGGAAAAAGCGAGCACCGCCACAACCCACCAGGCCGACCGGCCAACCAGCCAATAGGAAAAGTCCGCCGCCCAGGCCCCGACGATGCCGCACAGGTTGGCGGCCTTTTGAGTGCCGGTTACGGAAAATCCAGGATCAGCCGGCGAGTACGTTGCAAGCGAAAGCCCAAACAAGACGGCCAAAGCAATGCACACGACCCAACCACCGGCAATCATGAGGTAGCCGGCCGCTCCGGAAAAGCGTGCAAACGCCTCGGCACGAGCGACCCTGGCCTGCTCCCGAGCTGCTTTCTGATCGGCACGTTGCTGTGCCTCTTTGTTTTCTCGCCATTCGCTGGCGATTGCGGGTTTCTTGGTTTTACGCATAGCCGATGAATTATAAGGATTTCCGCGCTTTTCTCGCCGTTTCGGACTTGTTCTCACAGCAAGATTTTGCGGAGTTTTCAACAGCTTGAAAGGTCGCATACATTTGGCAAAACAAAATCGGCTTACTCACAAATACCTGAGTGCACTTGTCGGATATACTGCCCTCATCTTCAGTTTTTCCAAGGAACGTACCGCTATGCAGACCATGCCCAACATCACGATGGTAACCGACGCCAACTTCGACTCGGTTGTCGCTGAAAGTCAAAAGCCTGTGCTTCTTGCCATCGGCGCACAGTGGTGTCCCGACTGCCGCCGTCTCCAGCCTCTGTTCATGCAATTTGCCAAGGATTACAGCGACAAGTTGGTGTTTGCCAGCTGCGACTTTGACAACAACCCCGGCATTAAGGAGAAGTTCGACGTGCGTCATATTCCGGTGTTTGTCGTCCTGAAAGACGGCCAACCGGTCGACACGCTCATTGAGCCCAAGAGCATTGCTCCGTTCAAGGAATTTGTTGAAAAAGCAGTTGTCTAACGTTGAGAAATGGTGCTTTGAACCTCCGTTCGAGGTGCCTTAGGCTCTTGCTTTCAATGTCCGCCTCGGGCATAATGCTTCCTTCGCAGGCGTATGCTTGCGGTTGAAAAATTTGATCAGTGGGGGTGTAGCTCAGCTGGGAGAGCGCTGCGTTCGCAATGCAGAGGTCAGGGGTTCGATCCCCCTCATCTCCACCACTCAAAAGTCCGCCGATGTCCGCTCGCATCAGCGGATTTTTTGTTTGCAACAAGGCCCTCAACCGCCAGGAAATGCTCGAACAGACGCATTGTCATATTAGGTTATATGGTATAGTCGAAAATGGGTGAATAGTTGCAAGAAATCAGAGATCCCGAGCTTGTCTGCCGGGACTCTTTTTGCAATAGAAGAAAAACAAATTTTCGGGAGAAAACGGGTGAGTACACGACAAACCTGGTCAAGCCGCTTGACCTATATCCTGACCGTTGCCGGCGCGACGATCGGATTCGGCGCAACTTGGCGCTTTCCTTATCTCGTCGGTGAAAACGGCGGTGGTGCATACGTGCTCACCTTCATTGCCGTCATGATGCTCGTCGGCATTCCCATCATTCTCGTTGAAAACGTCATCGGCCGCCGCGCACAGGCCAACAGCGTCGACGCCTTTGCTTTGGCTGGCCGTGCTCCCGGCTATTCTCCGAGTCCCTTATGGAAACTCTTCGGCTACACGGGGCTTTTGGGCGCCTTCGGCATTCTCGCCTACTACATGGTAATCGGCGGCTGGGTGATCTCATACATCTGGCATATTTTCCTCGGCGCAGCAGGCGTTGCCGGAGGCCTGGACCTTTCGAGTCCTATCACGAAAGAACTCACCGAAAGTTTCTATTCCGACACCATTGAACATTCGCCCTTTGCAATCACCTGCTACACGCTCGTCTTCGTTCTCATCAACTGGGTGATCCTGCGCAAAGGCGTCATTCAGGGCATCGAACGCTCGGTGAAGTACCTGATGCCTCTGTTGCTGCTGTGCCTGCTGATCATGGTGATTCGCAACCTCACGCTCGACGATGCTGCAGCCGGCGTGAGCTTCTACCTGACGCCTGACTTCTCCAAAATCACACCCCGACTTTTCCTTGACGTGCTCGGCCAGGTGTTCTTTGCCCTGTCACTTGGTTTCGGTGTGATGATCACGCTTTCTTCTCACCTGAACCAGAAGGAAGACATGGTCAAGACAGCTGTTATTACGGGCATCATCAATACGCTGGTGGCCGTAATGGCGGGCTTCATGATCTTTCCGTCGCTCTTTAGCGCCAATTTGGCTCCCGATTCCGGCCCGTCTCTGGTCTTCAAGTCTCTTCCGATCGCATTCTCCGAAATGTTCCTCGGCAACTTCTTTGCGATCGTCTTCTTCCTGTTGCTGGTGATTGCTGCTCTGACGACGTCGCTGACCATCTATCAAGTGATCATCAGCGTGCTTGTTGAACGTCTGCGCATCAGCCTGGGCCGCGCCATCAATCTGACGCTTGGCGGCATCTTCCTGTTCGGCAATCTGCCTTGCATTCTTGCCTATGGCCCGTGGCACGACGTACGCATTCTCGATCGCAACATTTTCGATGCGTTCGACTTTGTGAGCGGCAACATCTGCTTTGTGATCACAGCACTCGGCGCCACCATTTTCGTGGGTTGGATTATGAAAAACAACGCCAAGGACGAAATCGACAACTGCGGTACGCTGCCGCATAAAACCACCGGCCTTTGGTTTGTCTGGGTGCGTTATGTCATTCCGGTCGTGATCATTGCGATCTTCGCATACGGCCTGCGAGGCTTCTTCGCCTAACAGCGGGTTGTATCCGATCGGACAGGAAGCGCTTCTAACTTGAGGCGCTTCCTTTTTTTGTTCCTCCGGATTGCCCGTTTCTGCCAAATTCTTGTTCACTGTTGTCGTACGTCTTTCGAGCTATGGCATCCTGAAAAAGCACGGGTATCATACGAAAAGCAAAAACATCATACTGGCGGCAGTCGCGCGCCGTCCTCTTTGAGAATTCGGATATGCTCGGTCGTCTTTTTCAATCCGCTACCCTTGTTTTGCTTTTCGGCATGTTGTCGCTGAGTGCAGATGCCGCCCCCATAACCATCACCGATCTCGAGAATCGCACGATCACGCTCAAAGAGACTCCGCAGCGCATCGTCGTGGGAAACTACATCCTTAACTTTCTGATGGTGGGCGGAACCGAGAGTTTGAAAAAAGTCGTCGCCCTGCCTCAGGACGGCTGGCAGGCCACGCGTTTTGGCGAATACACTGCGCTGACAAAGTCTTTTCCTGAGATCAAGAAAATCCCGAGCATCGGCGGCTACCACGACAACATTCTCAACACGGAAAAGATCATTTCGCTCAAGCCCGATCTCCTGTTGATCAACAAAAGCCAGTACGCCGACAACAACAAACGCGTCGAAGTTCTTCAGAAAGCCGGCATTCCGACCGTGGTGCTCGACTACCACGCGCTTACCGCTGCCAATCACACGCAAAGTACGAAAATCCTAGGCGAACTGCTCAATCAGAAATCCACGGCCGAAAGTCTGAATCGACGCTATCTTGAAGTTGCCGATATCGTCCGCGAGCGCGTTTCCAAACTCCCCGAATCAGCCAAAGCCCGCCGCGTCTACGTCGAAACCGGAAGCAAAGGCCCAGGCGAATATGGCAACACATACAACAAGGGCGTGCTCTGGGGCGGCATTCTCAATCAGCTGCAGGCAAACAACATTGCCGCGGACATGAAGCAGCCCTACGCAGCACTTTCCCGCGAATACGTGCTAGCACACAATCCGCAGATTGTTATCATCACCGGCAGTATCTGGCAAGGCGCTCATGACACCGATCAAATGCGCATGGGGCTTTCCGTCTCCCCCAAAGAAGCACAATCGCGGCTGCGCGGCTTTGCCTCTCGTCCCGAATGGAAAACCCTTGAAGCCGTCAAGACCGGAGAGGTCTACGGCGTTGACCACGGCTCTCTCCGCTCCATGGTTGACTACACGTATCTGATGGATCTCGCCAAAATCATCTACCCTGAAGCATTTGCCGATTTTGATCCGCTTGCCGAATACAACCGTTTCTGGAAAACATATCTGCCTGAAGTTGACGGCTCGGGAACATTCTTCATCAAGCTCGAACGCTAAACCGATCGCAAAGGAAATCGAACCGTGAGCTGCGACCTGCAATACCGACTTCAAAGCCGAAAACGCCTGCGCATTCTCGCTGCCGGTGTTGTCGGAGTCGTTTTGCTTGCCTTAGCAGACCTGATGACGGGCTCTTCCGGCATGAAACTTGCCGCGGTGCTTCAGGCTCTGCTGCAAGGGCCAGAAGCCGGCACAGCTGAAGCCGTCATCGTCTGGTCCATTCGTCTGCCGATGACGCTGACGGCTTTCTTCGTGGGAGCCGCCTTATCGTTGGCCGGTCTGCAAATTCAAAACATCACCGGCAATGCATTGGCAAGTCCATCAACACTGGGGATTTCCTCAGCCGCCGGATTCGGCGCAGCCGGCGCCATCACCGCCGGATTTACGATTTTCGGTATGCTTTGGCTCGGCACGGCGCTTGCCGCTTTTTTCATGGCCATCATCGTGTCTGCGGCCATCTACTGGCTCGGCGGCCGGCGCGGCATGTCGCCTTCGACCGTGATCCTTGCGGGCATCGTCATGAACTTCTTTTTCATGGCACTGCAGCAATTCCTGCAGTACCATGCAAGCCCCGAAGTCGCGCAACTCATCAGCGGCTGGACCTTCGGAAATCTGGAGCGCAGCACATGGACCAGCACGGCAGCAGCCGCTGCCGCCGTGATCGCCGCAGCAGCATATTTGATCGGACGCTCGTGGGAACTAACGACGCTCACCATCGGTGAAGAAAGAGCCCTGAGCCTGGGTGTTCCCGTGCGTCGTCTTCGCGTTGTCGCTTTTGGCATTAGTGCGCTGCTGATCGCCTGCTCCGTTTCCTTTATCGGAACCGTCAGCTTCGTCGGACTGGTTGCACCGCATCTGGCCAAATTGACGCTCGGCGAAGATCAGCGCTATCTTTTGCCGGGAAGTCTTTTGACCGGCGCCATGCTGATGCTCGCAAGTTCCGTGGCCGCTAAACTGCTCTCGGCCGGCGCCGTTCTACCGGTCGGCATCGTCACAAGTCTTGTGGGGGTGCCGTTTTTGCTTGTTTTACTTTTGCGCAGCACTCACGCCCGTTACGCCTAAGCCGCGTCATTGCTTTGTTTTTGAGGCCTCGAGGCCATCGAGAAGATCGCTCATGCAGATTCTTTCAACCGCTATCCCCGACATTGTGTTGCTGGCGCCTGCCGTCTATCGAGACGATCGCGGCTATTTTCTGGAGTCATACAACCGCCGCACACTTGTTTCGCTCGGCATCAAAATTGACTTTTTACAGGACAGCGCCTCGTTTTCTCGGCAAGGCACACTCAGAGGGCTGCATTTTCAGAAGGGCGAGCACGCCCAAACCAAACTTGTGCGGGCGGTATACGGTCGCATTCTGGATGTGGCGCTGGATATTCGAGCGGGTTCCCCCACCTTCGGACAATATGTTGCAGCTGAACTCTCCGACGAAAACAATCTGCAGATGTACATTCCCAAAGGGTTTGCTCACGGCTTTGCAGTCCTCTCAGATGTCGCGCATGTGGCCTACAAAACCGACGCCTACTACGCCCCCGAAAGCGAGGGTGCGATCAATGCCGCAGATCCGGAACTTGCCATTGACTGGCAACTGAACGGCTCCGTTTGCCTGCAGTCCGGCAAGGACAAAGCGGCCCCTTCTTGGGAGCAATATTGCCAGGCGCCTGCCTTTCACTATGAAGGAGCTCGCAGATGATCTTGATCACCGGCGCAAGCGGTCAATTGGGACAAGCGCTCACCGCGCTTTGTCAAAGACGAGGCATCGCTTGCCGTGCGTATTCTCGTCAGGCATTGGACATCTGCGATCAAGCCCGCATAAAAGCTTGTTTTGACCTCGAGTCCTTCGACTGCGTGATCAATTGCGCAGCCTACACCGCCGTCGACGCCGCCGAAGATGATCCGCAAACCGCTTTTTCCGTCAATGCCGAGGGGCCCCGGATTCTTGCCGAAAGCGGCGTACCGGTCATTCACGTGTCAACCGATTATGTCTTTGACGGAAAAAGTTCTTTGCCATACGGCACCGATGCCCCCGTCAATCCGCTCTCGGTTTACGGCCGCAGCAAGCGCGCCGGCGAAACCGCGCTTCTCTCAGGCGGCTTTTCGGGTCTGATCGTGCGCACGGCATGGCTTTACAGTAAGAAAGCGGACAGCCGCAATTTCTACCAAACCATCCGGCAACTCGCATCAAACCGAAACAATCTACGCGTCGTCAACGACCAGATCGGCGCACCGACGCTTGTCGACGATCTGGCAAAAGCATTGGTTTCGCTCTACGAACAAAAGGCACACCTGCAGCCGATGCGGCTTTTGCACTTTACCAACGCAGGAAGCGGCTCGTGGTATGACTTTGCCTGTGCCATCGTGCGGCATCTCGATTTGTCCTGCTACATCGAGCCCGTTGCTACGAGCGACTATCCGACAAAAGCAAAGCGACCGTCCTACAGCGTGTTGTCGCTCAACTCGCTGCAACCCTACGCAATTGAGCCGCGGCATTGGCTGACGGCATTGACGGAAGATTCTTCCCATGTTTGAAAAAAGCATTCTCGTCACCGGCGGCGCCGGCTTTATCGGAACCAATTTCGTGGCGTACTTTGCGCACACCTACCCGAACTATCGTCTGATCGACCTGGATGCGCTCACCTACGCGGGTTCTCGATACGCCTTTGACGCACAAGCGCGAATGCCAAACGTCGTGCCTGTCGAAGGTGACATCCGCAATGCCGAGCTCATTCGCGATCTCCTCGAAAAATACGACATCACGGGTGTCATCCATTTTGCCGCTGAAAGCCACGTTGACAATTCCATCGTCGATCCTCTGCTTTTTGTCGACACCAATGTCAACGGAACCGTGGCGCTGTTAAACGAATCCCTTCGCTACTGGAAACGCAAGAGCTGTCTGGCTCAAGCCCGCTTTCATCACATTTCCACCGATGAAGTCTACGGAAGCCTCGGCGAGGAGGGCTTTTTCACAGAAAAAACGCCCTATGCGCCCAACGGCCCCTATTCGGCAAGCAAAGCCGCTTCGGACCTGCTCGTTCGCGCCTATTGCCGCACGTACGGCTTGAACGCGACGATTTCTAACTGCTCCAACAACTACGGCCCCTGGCAGCACAGCGAAAAACTCATTCCCACCATCATCCGCAAGGCTCTTGCGCACGAAACGATACCGCTTTACGGCAACGGCAGCAACGTGCGCGATTGGATTTGGGTGATGGACCACTGTCGCGCCGTTGACAAAATCTTTCACGACGGTCAAGCCGGCGAAAGCTATAACGTGGGCAGTCACGAGGAACACTCGAATCTGGACATGATGCGCATCGTTTGCCGTCTGTTGGATCGACTCGAACCCTGGGGCGGACACCGCTACGAAGAGCTCATCAAAAACGTCACCGATCGCCCCGGTCACGATTTCCGCTATGCCATTGACGCAAGCAAAATCCGCCGTGAGCTCGGCTGGAACCCCGAAATGTCATTTGAAACCGGCATCAAACAAACGGTACAGTGGTATCTGAGCCTTCATCGCCAACGCACAAATCAATACAAAATAAACGACGAAGACGAAAGATAACAGCAAAAGTCACCTTTCAAAAGAGAAATCTCACAAGGACCGAGCTATGGGGCACACTCATCCGCACGACCATGACCATCATCACGAAAACCTATTGAGCGGGCTCGACCGACCGGTTCACACCGACCTGAAACTGAGCATCGAGAACCTTTCTGTGTCGTTCGGCAGCAAAACCGTTCTCTCCGACGTTTCGGCCGACATCGCAGGCGGCGAACTGGTAAGCGTCATCGGTCAGAATGGTTGCGGCAAAACCACATTGCTCAAAGCCGTGGCAGGGCTCGTGAAAGCAACCGGGCGAGTGCTCGCCACCGAAAACGGCAAAACCCTCTCCAACAGCGCCGTGGCGTATGTTCCTCAGCTCACCGCCGTCCAGAGTCGCCTCACGGTGTTTGAAATGGTGTTGCTCGGACTCGTGAATGATCTTTCGCTTACGGTCAACGGCAAAACGTTTGACCGCGTTGATGCAGTACTTCATGCCATGCACATTAATGAACTGGCCTCCGAACCGGTCCTGTCTCTGTCGGGCGGCCAAAAGCAACTCGTTTTCATGGCGCAGGCTTTTGTTTCCTCTCCGCGCGTGTTGCTGCTTGACGAACCCACAAGCGCTCTGGACCTGCGTCATCAGCTCATCGTGATGCAAGCGGCACGCCGATACACCGAGCGCACGGGTGCCGCAACCGTGTGCGTCGTGCATGACCTGATGGCCGCCGCCCGCTTTTCCGACCGTCTCATCATGCTTGACCACGGTCGCGTGCGAGCCTGCGGCACGCCCAAAGAAGTATTAAAGCCCGATATGCTCGAAGCCGTGTATCGCGTGAGCACTCATGTGGGTCTGACCGAACCGGGTTTTATCAACGTGGTGCCGATCGAGCCGCTCTGAGCAAAGCGCTAACAAAAACACCGGGCGAGAAACATTCGCACCGGTGCCTATCGTCGACTCCGAAAATCAGCCGTTACATTTTGGCGACTTTGGTGAGTTCAACGTCAAAAATCAGCGTAGCGTAGGGAGGAATCACACCGGGGTAACCCTGTGCTCCGTATGCGAGATTGTAGGGAATCGTAAGCTTGCGCTTACCGCCCACCTTCATGCCTTCAATGCCCTGCTCCCAGCCGGCAATCACCATGCCCTGTCCAAGCGGGAATTCGATCGGCTCACCGCGCGGGATGCTCGAATCAAACACCGTGCCGTCGGTGAGTTTGCCCGTATAGTGCACGCTCACAACCATACCGGGCTTGGCTTCTTCTCCGGTACCGATCTGCACTTCATCAATTTCAAGCTCGCCGGGTTCGGGCACTTCCTCCACCTCGAGAAGCTCAACTTCAAATTCGAGCGTTGCATTGGGAGGAATCACGCCGCCGGCGCCGTATTCGCCGTAACCGTATTCAGGAGCAATCACAAGCTTGCGCTTGCCGCCCACCTTCATGCCGGCAAAACCTTCGTCCCACCCGCGGATCACCTGACCGGCACCAAGCGTAAAGTCAAACGGCTGGCCGCGCGGAATACTCGAATCGAACACCGTGCCGTCGGTGAGTTTGCCCGTGTAATGCACGGTGATGCGAGCGCCTTTTTTGGCTTCGGCGCCGTCGCCGACCACGATGTCGGTAATCTGTAGAGGTTCGGTCATATTTTGGTTTCCGTTGTTGAGGCCGTCAGTTTGCGGCCAAATGGTTGAACTTGGCCCGTATCTTGCCGAGATTTCCTCGACGGAGCAAATCTTCGGCTCCTCAGATGCTGTTTCTAAGCAAGTTACCTTATTGCGGCTTATCGAAAGTCTAGGTAAAGTAAGCGCAACGATCGGTACGGTTTACCGACAATTCTCTTTGTTCGGATAACAGATGATGAACTTGACGAAGCATTTCAACCAGTTTTGGTGGTGGCACCTCCCATAGGGCGGGTGCGCTTTGTCACATCACAATAACGAGTGAAGTTTGAAAAGAAGAACCCGCGGACAACGAGGTCAGCGGGTTTTTTCTTATCCTCAAAAAACCACCAGACAAAGGTCCGCGGATCAACAAAAAAAGGATCTGCAAAATGAAGTCTGCCGTAACACACAAGGATCTTTCCTTCGTCCTGCCGCCTGCTCCGTGTTGGCGCCGCTGATGTTTCTCTCAGCTTCGCATCTGCATGACAAACAACACGACGAAAAAGGAAATCCAAAATGACACCGGCTCTTGAACTTCTCTACGCTTCTCAGGACCTTTCGAGCGAACAAACCGAAGAACTCTTTACCAAAATCTTTAACGGCGAAACCGACCCGGCCGTCTTTGCATCCATTCTGACAGCCCTCAAAATGAAGGGTGAAGCTCCTTCTGAAATTGCAGGCGCAGCTCGTGCCATGGTTCGCGCCGCACGACATTTTCCTCGTCCCGAAGGCATCGAAATCGGCGAAATCGTCGGTACGGGCGGCGACGGCAAACAATCAATCAACGTTTCAACCATTGCCGCGCTCGGTGCCGCGTCCAACGGCCTATTCATCGCAAAACACGGCAATCGTTCCGTTTCGTCGAAAACCGGCGCCTCAGATCTGCTGACCGCCTTGGGATTTAATATCGCCCCTGCCCCCGAACAAGCGGCCGAACTCCTTGTCCGCACAGGGTTTGCATTCTGTTTTGCTCAGCTCTACCACACTTCCATGAAAAACGTGATGCCGGTACGTTCCGCTCTCGCTACCCGCACCATCTTCAACATTCTCGGCCCGCTGACCAATCCTTCGCATCCCGACTATGCCGTCATCGGCGTTTACGACACGGCTCTGATCAAACCGGTCGCACAAACGCTCAAAGAGCTCGGCATGAAACGCGGTTTTGTCGTACACGGCAGCGGTTACGACGAAGTTTCCGTTTCCGGTCCTTCGGAATATGCCCGACTGTATGAAAACGGCGACATTCAGACCGGTCGTTTTACGCCGGCCGATTTCGGCATCACGGCCAAGTACACCGAAGAAGACGTCAAAGGTGGCCTGCCGGAAGAAAACGCACGCATCGCGCAAGCTGTTTTGAGCGGCCGTGGCAAACCCGCACACAACGACATGGTTTGCGCCAACATGGCGCTTCTGCTTTTGGCCGGCAACCGAGTTCAATCGATAGCCGAGGGCGTAGAGCTCGCGCGCCAGACCCTTGCAACCGGGCGCGCCCTCGGAATCGTCGAAGCACACCGCGACTTTGCCCGGAACGGTACGCTCGCGCAAGCCGCTTAAACCACATTCGCTACAAGAGAGGACACATCAAAATGCTGTTGAATCCGTTTTTTGGCAAGTTCGGCGGTCAATTCGTTCCCGAGCTGTTGATTCCGGCCTTGGATCAGCTTGAAAAGGCTTTTGTCGAAACAAAGGATGATCCGAGCTTTCAAGCCGAGCTCAACGGTCTATTGACCACCTACGCCGGTCGCCCCACGCCGATTACGCTGTGCCGCAATCTCACCAAGGGCACCAAGGCCAAGCTCTATCTCAAGCGAGAAGACCTCGTGCACGGCGGAGCACACAAAACGAATCAAGTGCTCGGTCAAGCACTTTTGGCAAAACGGATGGGCAAAACGCGCATCATTGCGGAAACTGGCGCAGGCCAGCACGGCGTAGCCACCGCCATTGTCTGCGCTCTGATGGGATTTGAATGCCGCATCTATATGGGCGCTAAAGATGTCGCGCGTCAAAAGCCCAACGTGCTTCGCATGGAATTGATGGGCGCCGAGGTTTATCCCGTCACCGAGGGAGCTGCCACGCTCAAGGAAGCATGCAACGCAGCTTTGCGTGACTGGGCCGGCAGCTTCGAGAACACACACTATATGCTCGGTACGGCAGCTGGTCCCCATCCCTACCCCACGATTGTGAAGCAATACCAAAAAATTATCGGTGAAGAAGCCAAACGCCAGCTGATGGAAGTCGAGCATCGTCTTCCCGACGCCGTTGTGGCATGTGTGGGAGGCGGCTCCAATGCCATCGGAATCTTCACGGACTTCATCAAGGAAAAAGACGTCCGACTGATCGGTGTGGAACCCGGCGGCTTAGGCATTGAAACGGGTGAGCACGGCGCACCGCTCGGTCACGGTCAGGAAGGCATTTTCTTCGGGGCAAGATCCTTCAATATGCAAACGCCCGACGGACAGATCAAAGAGTCATATTCCATTTCCGCAGGCCTTGACTTCCCGTCGGTGGGTCCGGAACACGCCTACCTGCAAAGCATCGGCCGCGCACAGTATGTCAACGCCACCGATGAAGAAGCGCTGCTTGCCTTCCGTGACTTGTGTCTGCATGAAGGAATCATTCCGGCACTCGAAAGCAGTCACGCGCTCGCGCATGCACTGCGAATGATTCGAGAAAATCCCGACAAAGAACAGATCATTCTGTGCAACCTTTCCGGCCGCGGCGACAAAGACGTCAATCAGGTGCTTGATCGTTTTGAGCGCATCGGACTCTTTAAGGACGGTCACATGAACCGCGAGGCTTACATCAACGCCACAACGCTTTGACCCCAAGTGATTTAGTGAAGGACAACCATCATGACCGATCGTTTTGCAAACCTCTTTAACGCGTTGAAAGCCCGAAAGGACGGTGCTCTGGTTCCGTTCGTTAACCTATGTGATCCGACACCAGAAAAAAGTCTTGAAATTTTGGAGACCTTGACTGAAGCCGGAGCCGATGCTTTTGAACTCGGCATTCCGTTCTCCGACCCCAGCGCCGACGGTCCGGTGATTTGCCTCAGCTCCAAACGTGCACTTGCCAATGGTTCTGACACGCAAAAATGTCTGCAGGTCGTACAACAGTACCGAGCCAAACATCCCGATATGCCGATCAGCCTCATGATCTACATCAACCTCGCCTACGCACCGGGGCTTGATCATTTCTTCGCTCAGTGTCATGAAGCCGGCGTTGACGCAGTGTTGATTCCCGACATTCCGAGTTCGATGCGCGCCAGAGAATCGGAATGGGATACAGCTGCACGCGCGCACGACGTACAGCTGATCAGTTTGGTTCCTCCAAACGCCGATGCTGACAAGATACGCCGCATTTCTCAGCACAGCGAGGGCTATATCTATCTGATGTCGAGAAGCGGCGTCACCGGTACAGATCGCGCCGCCGGCATGCCCACGCATCATGTCGTCGAACTCATGAAAGACGCCGGCGCCCCGCCTGCCTTACTCGGTTTCGGCATCAGCAAGCCCGAACATGTCGCCGAAGCAATGGCTCACGGTGTTGACGGCGTTATCGTCGGCTCGGCCTACGTGCGCATCATCAATGAAAATCTCAACGACGACCAAGCCCTCAAATCCAAGCTCGCCTCTTTCACCCAACAAATGAAAGAAGCGACCTGCGGGCGACTGCTCGCCTGAAGTTCACGGGCGCCTTTCAGGCGCCCTTAATTTTCTGCCAACCTACTGCAGCGACCAAAGCATTGTCTTGGCCTGAAAAAAGGTGACACTTTCCGCAAAGGAAAAACGTGTCAAAAATGGACGAAAACGATTTTGTTGAAACGGGCAACTGGCAGTTATGTGCAAAATGGGGGCAACGAGCCCTGCCCGATGAACGAGCTGAAGCTGTGAGACAATTGCTCGAGAAAGAGCAAACGGTTGAGCAAATCGTTTCGCGCTTCAATCTCAGCAGCGTCCAAGTTGCCTACGGATGGATGGTCGCTGTATCGAGGAGTGCTTATTGTCTGATACCTCCAAAAGCCCGAGGTTGACTTCAAAGAGCTCACCCTGTCCGAGGGTCTCAAGGAGATCAAGAGGCTCAAAAAGGCCCTTGATCTCGAGAAGAAGCGTAGTGCCAGATACTCGCACATGATTGAGCTGGCCGAGCAGCAGTTCAACATTGCGATCCGAAAAAAATCTGGCACCAAACAGTAGGCTGGCTGCGTAACACTTGGGCCCAGCATCAGTTTGGACAAGTGCTGTGCGCTGTTTGGTTATAGCCGCCAGGCTTACTACAAGCATTCAGCGGTCAAGAACTTCGACACCGAAGCCGCAAACGAATTGATTCTGCAAAGTGTCAGACAGCATCGCGAGATGATGCCTCGTATTGGCTCGCGCAAGCTCTACGTGTTGGCCCAACACGAGCTGGGAAGCCTTGTTGGTTTTCCGGAGCGCGACAGATTTATTGATTTGCTTGCCTCCAATGACCTGCTGTTGAAACTGCGGCGCCGCAAACGTTACAAAACGACCGACTCCAACCATCCGTACCGACGGTATCTCAATCTCATAAAGGATCTCGAGTTCCACGACCCTAACGAAGGACTGTTTGGTGTCAACCAAATCAGGTCTTTGCAAAAAAGCTGTCGACAGTTTTAGGCAAAAACCAAGAAACTGTCTACTTATTCAGTCACACCGCGGGAAACAGTCAACCAATTTCAGGCAAGATCACAGCCGCAAGGACATCACACGCTATTCCTTAGGTTTTCGTGTAAATTTACACAAAAACCTAAGGAAATACGTGAACCATGAAGCTTAATCGCCTTCTTTTGCAATCGCTCAAGCAATGGGCAAACCAAGCTCACCGTCTGCCTCTTTTACTTCGAGGAGCAAGACAGACCGGTAAAACATGGCTGTTGCAGGAATTGGGACGCGAATGTTTTGAACACACTGCGTATTTCGATTTTGCAAGCAGACCTGCACTTCAGGAAATCTTCTCTTCCACACGAGATCCTCAGACCATTCTCAAAGGACTGAATCTCCTGAGCGAGGTACCGATTCTCCCGGGCAAAACGCTGATCGTTTTCGATGAAATCCAGCTATGCGACCATGCTTTCGGCAGTTTGAAATATTTTGCCCAAAATGCACCTGAATACGCGGTTGCAGCCAGCGGAAGTCTTTTGGGGACAGAGGTTCGACGCAAGCAGATATTCGTACCGGTCGGACAGGTAGACATACGTGATGTTTGGCCACTGTCATTTTCGGAGTTTCTCCATAATGCTTCCCCAAAGCTCTACGACTACGTGGAACAAATTTCAGAGATAACTCAGCTGCCGACATTTGTGCTCAACGAAATTGAAAGCGAATTCATTCGCTATCAGTGTATCGGTGGCATGCCGGCGGCAGTGGCTGCCTTCATGGACGGCGAAGAGATGCGGAGCATTGAGTCGTCGCTTCGGAACATCTTGGCAATGTATCGACTCGATTTCTCGCAGTACGCCACTCCAACGGAGGCAGTGCGAATTGCTGCCGTATGGGACGCTATACCGAGTCAGTTGGCTAAACCCAACTCACGATTCTTCTTAAGTCAAGTACACGCCAATGCACGAAGCAGAGAGTTTGCGCCGGCATTACAGTGGTTGTGCGAGGCGGGGCTTGTTTTGAAAACGCCCCGCGTTTCCACGGCAAAGATTCCGCTGAGAGCGTATCTGGAACCCGAAATTTTTAAGCTTTACGCTAAAGACATCGGTCTTCTTCGAGTAATGGCAAATTTGTCTTCCGACAGTCTTTTGAATCCGTCGGTTATGTCAGAGTTCAAGGAGACATTGGCTGAAAATCTGGTCGCTAACTCCTTGTGCCGAACATATGGCGTCGAACCTTGTTACTGGACTTCAGGTGCACAGGCAGAAGTGGACTTCCTTATAGAATCTGCGGGGCAAATTTTCCCGTTGGAAGTTAAGGCTGGCAAGAGCGTTGCCGGTAAGAGTCTGTCGGTTTATTCGCGAAAATTTAATCCGTCGTTGAGCATCCGTTTATCGGGACTGAACCTCAGAAAAGACAACAACCTGCTCAATGTCCCGTTGTCTCTGGTCGATTGGCTACCGAAATTCGTCCAATTGGCTTTGTCAGACAATACCCGGCATTGAGCTTGCTCGAGATGCCTTTGCCGAGCAGAATATCTTTCCAAATTTCAGATTCGCGTCGAACGCACCGAATAAAACCGTTTGTGGGGTTTTACTAGTTGACTAAAAATCTACCCAATCTCCCATAAAGGGTTCCATAGCAACGTTAAACTTGGAAAAAGAAGAGACGAGCTCGCTCAAAGTCAGCGGAGGCAATCATGACGCTGTACTCCATCGGGATCGTTGCCAAACATTACGGCGTGTCGCCAAGCACCATTCGACGTTGGGCTGAGAAAGGCCTTCTTGCCGTAGCCTGTCGCACGTTTGGCGGTCACCGTCGATTCGATCTGCAATTGAATCCGGTGGCAAGCGGTGTTGAGCGCAAGCATCTTGGTTATGCCCGCGTCTCTTCCCACGATCAGAAAGAAGATCTGCTTCGTCAGGTCGAACGTCTCAAGGCAGTCGGTTGCACGGAAGTCATCACCGACATCGGCTCCGGTCTTAACTGCAACAAGCCCGGTCTCAGGGCACTTCTCAACCGCATCCTGAAAGGCCACGTTCATACGCTTTCTGTCGTCTACGAAGATCGGCTGCTACGTTTCGGAACTGCCTTGATTCGATTGATGTGCCGCAAAACAGGTACCGATTTGTGTGTCTTGCAAGAAGCTTCCCCCAAAACCTTCGAAGAAGAATTGGCCAAGGACGTGGTGACGCTGATGACTGTTTTTTGTGCCCGTCTATACGGAAAACGCAGTCACAAGAACAAAACACAAAGTCTTTGAGCTATGATCGGCGTTCCTGCTCAGCAGTACCGGAAGAAGCCGACCATGCAGCAGACCGAACTGGCCGATCTACA
>ONZY01000038.1_pt1 | contig 112306 bp, 110 predicted proteins | sample 1671451 | NCBI WGS metagenome assembly ONZY01 (sample SAMN06348158, study PRJEB24527) | human gut metagenome | biome: human gut; feature: ankylosing spondylitis patient; material: feces | host: Homo sapiens | place: China | collected 2015-10 | reverse complement strand
CACCGAGATCTACACTCTTTCCCTACACGACGCTCTTCCGATCTGCACTTAGACTAGGATATCTTAAGGATTCTGGCAATTGGCAAATAAGACCAAATAAAATAAAGGAATTATTATCTGGTTCATTGAAAATAGAGGACTTACAAGAAAGTGATGTTTATTACGAATTAAGGCAAAAAAGTATAGATATGAAGATAGGGGTAGATATTGCTTCTTTATCATTAAAGCATTTTGTTGATAGAATTGTACTTATATCTGGTGATGCTGATTTTGTTCCAGCATCTAAATTAGCGAGAAGGGAAGGCATTGATTTTATCTTGGATCCTATGATGGCTCATGTAGATAACTCTCTATTTGAACATATTGACGGAATGAAGTCTCCCAAAATACCACCTAGAAGGAAACAAACTAAGTAATAGCGAGGACTAACCTCGCTACTTCTTTCCCTTTAATTTGCTAATAACCCAGTCCCGAAATTCATTTTGTATCTGGATAGCTTCTTTATCTGGTAAGTTCAAAGCTCCTCCTCCGGTTAAATGTCCCCATCCACGCAATAATAATATGTTTTCGTTATCTTTTTGTATGAACACATCGTTTGCATACGTTATATTTCCCAAATTCAGATGTGTATCTTCATTGCTTAGTGTATCACAAATATTCCTGATAAGTTCATTGTTTCTTGTAAGGATCATAAATGCCATAACACCATTAGATGAGAATATGTATGGTTCTGATATCCGGAATGGAGGTTTATAAATTTCAAGTGCTTTCATATTTATTCATTTAGTTTTTGAATCGTTTTTGTTGAGTATCTACAATCAGGTTTTTGATAACTTTTTTTCGTAAGATATTTCTCACTCACGTATCCTAATTTCATACCTCGGCTATAAGATGATGCATCAACATCATAGTACCACTCTTCATTATATCTGTATATATCTAGTATTTTTACAAGGAAACATGAACCAACACCATAATGTAGATATGCCTTTTGCCCAGCATGAAATTTAGGCAGATAAATAAGGTTATTCATTTAATTCCTCAATAAATTCACTCATGTACATATACTTCATCATCACACAGGATATGACATAGGTCTCCTTTTATTATTTTTGCTTTTCTCATATTCGAAAATGTTTCTATTAAAGGATTATTTTATTTGCTCCCTACATTATCACCACCAAAATGTTCTATAAGTTCTTCTACTGTAGCTTTATGACAGTATAGAGGTTCTATTTGTGTACCAACATGTCTTCCTCCACTGCGATCTGTTGCCATAAACCAACTGCCTTTACACCGAGAAATTCTTCAGATACTATTTCCATATCTGCAAGTTTCTCTTTCTGCTCTTCCGTCAAAGAAGACAATGGGAATAAATACGGCTTAATATCATTTATACGTACATCGAAAAAATCAGGAGGAGTAATCCTGTTTTTTATAAATACAGTACAAGTTCTTTTTGCTACCTGATGCAGTATACCAACCTCGTTTGTACTAAGTTGAACCTTAACTCCATATGGAAGTCTTGTACTTAAATCTTTTAATAAGATATCTTTTTCTTCCTGTGTCATAGCTTTTTATTTAAATATTTAAACTATAGTCATACCAAAACAGCCTCCATCGATCAATCTAGTAACAACTAGATGCGGATATAAAATTCACTGCTTCGTAGTGGCAAGATCCACGATAAGGGCATCTACATAGATTTATACTAGTCATTTTTCTCATCTTTAAGTATTAGTATTTATAGCATTTTATCGGACAAAATTTTCCATTAATTTCATTCCCGACATTCATAACTCTTCTCATGTTATCTGTCTGAACAGATAAGAAATGAGAAATCACATCATCAAACATATATATCTTTTCACCGTCTGAGATCTGATTTATGCCTTTCCTGAAATAAACAATACGATGAGATTTGTTTGAGACAGCATATACAAATACAGGTTTGCCTATCCCATCCGTATTTTGAAGTTCTTTATGCTGCTTAAAACATATATGTTCTACTATTTTCTTGAAATTATCTTCACTTTCATCATGTGATTCCATTTTAATCGTCCTGAATTTGACATACACTTTACTCCCTCTTTCTGTAAGGTCCACTTTGTCCATAATATCATGAACAAAAGGGATCTCGTGGATTAGAATTATATAAATTTTCATGTCTATGAAATAAAGATTGGTCTTTCATAAATTTGGCTCTATAAATTCAACATTGTATTTTTCACAGTAGTATTCAAAAGGTTTTTGACTGAAAGGGTATATGGTCATTGGGCCTATAAAATATCCGTCACAGTGTGTCATTTCTTTATATTTCTTTTCTGCTGTTTTGCGTATTTTATGCTCAGTTCCATACCCTGATTTATGCAAGAAAAATACAGTTATTTTTTCTCCTTTATCAAGCAGCTCCTTGAGCCGCTTGTAGTCTTTACTGGTTTTGTTGGGGATCATGGTTGTTTGAACTTATTAATTTTAGGGAGGGGCATTACACCCCTCTAGTTTGAGTTATTGAATTGCTATTATATTCTATTTGTTTTGGATTTGTGGTCTTAGATTATATTTACTATCAATATCAGATAACATTTCCTTTAAATAATATGCTTGTTCTGCTGTTATTGTTAACTTCTTTTTCCCTGATTCAATCAGGATACTTTCCCCATTGTATGTAATTGAAATTTTACCCATATTTATATTGTTTGATTTATTTTCTGTCTGCTTTTTAAAACACAATCTTTTACCGCGTTTGAAGCAATAAAACTTGCTTTTGCACATTCATTGTTGCCTTGTAGATTATTGTTCTTAATATTTTCCGAAGCCAATTCTTCAGCAAATTTCACTGACATAAGTTCAAGCCGGGAAAGATTATCACGGATATTAGCTTTCTCCGGTAAGTTTTTCTTTTGTCTGATTACATCAGTTTTACCGCCAAATAAAGGGGAGTAAATCGCATTCGTACATTGCCGGAAACCATCATGTTTTACACCATGTTTTGCAAGAGTAGAAGTAAATGTATTACGTACTACTTTCCCTTCAAAACGTTCTTGAATCCATTTTTCATCCTTACCTCTCTTTTTGTAGGCTTTAATGTACCGATCTGCTATAAGGTCGGGATTTTTTTCTTCTTCGATACGCTGGAAGAAAACCTCGTTTATTAGAATATGGAGTTTGGGATCCAACCATTTTGCATAAGCAAGTGCTAAATTTTTATGCGCCCATGTTCCTCCATTTGATTTCCCTCGCTTAGATTTCAAAACCCCCATTTTTGGGGTATTTAAAAAATTGCACACTGTATCAATAAGTTCAATTGTTGATTCACGGCGTTGCCATGTAGATGGGTCTTTTTTATTTGGGCTATTAGCCGCTTTCCATAAATCTGTCAGACTAAGCATGTCGCCGTCCGATCTGACATTACCCAAAATACTATTTTGAGTTTTGTCAAATAAAACTAATTCTTTCATGGTAAGTTATTTTGTAGTAAATGAATCAAGATAAAGCTGCGCGAGGCAAGCCCCGTGATAGTCGAGATTTGCCCGGTGTGTTTTATGGAACTCGGCGAACCTTTGGAAAGCACCATCGCTTAGGATAAAGTAATAGGCTCGATTCTTACACCGTTTTTCTTCCTCTTTCTTCTGCTTTTCCAGAATGTTCTGCCTTTTCTGTTCAGCCAGTTCCGTTTTTAATTCTTGATTTTCGGATTTAAGCGTCTTGATTTCACGCTCTAATTGCAGTAGTTTACCCTCGTTTCGTCGGGGTGGACGTTGAATAGATGCTACACTGATAGCAGCTTTCAAATTTTCACGATTCTTGGTCATTCGCGTATGAAATTTGAAATTAATAAAATAAAGAAAGCTACTCGCCTCCCTAATTCGACCAAGAATCAATTGTGTACAGTAAAGCACAGCAATCCGCAGGGATTTGAGTAGCTTATTTTCTTAGATAAGATACATCACATAACAGCATAAAAAAATGCTGCACTTTCAATTACACTAAAAGATTCTTGGTCTGAATCGAAAGCAAACATACGGCATTTTTCCGACAAATCAAAATCATTCTGCATAGGGATTATTTTTTAATGATTCTACACAAATAATCTTTATATATTGATTTCAGGCCATGTCCGCAATAAGGCAGAATTTTGTTTAGTAGTTTTTTATCCATTATTCTATTAATTTAAATTCAGGAATAATTCTTATATTTGCCATGCGCAAAGAGTTGCGCATATTGTTTTGTAATTGTTGTAGTTGAGTTTAGTACTTACCGAAAAGACCAAAATAAGAAATACAGATACTAAGCTCGTTGGACTACGTATATACGTGTCTGCGAGTTTATTTCTGTAAGGGTATTGGTCTACCTCGGTAAGAATAGATAAAGCAGACACGTTTTTTTGTGGTGTCTGTTGTGGTGGAGTTGGCGCGGACGTCATCATTTTGATGGCGTCCATTTTATTTAATTGAAATATTCTTTACAAAAAAATCCTTTTCGGGGTTCATAATCTTCAAATTCACATGCCCTGAACAATTCTTTCCTGTCTGCCCAGCGGGCTAAATCCATTTGCCATTGAGGTATTGTTTTACGTGGATTACTAATATCTCGGAACGGCTGACAATGCGGGTATATTCCCTTCCTGGATCTCCAATGATTCACTCTTTTAAAACTCTCTTTAAAATCCATCAGGATGCAATAGAGGAAATATTCGCCTTTGTACCCGTATTTATTTATGAGGGATATAGCCTTTTCAACCTCTTCAATTTGTCCGGGTGTATCACAGCCGAACCGAATCCGTTTTATCCATTTAACTTTGGCAAGTAATTTGGCTACATCTTCTGTGACTAATCGAGCGTCAAGACCTTGATTGAAATCTACTTTCAACTTCAAACTGGCTATCTTCTCGATTTGTTTCAGCCCGTAGTCGGATGCAAGTATGTTGTTGTCCATCAGAATCAGGTTGTTTCTCCCATTTATGGCAATTTCTTCCACATCCATATATGGCTTAATATCTCCCTCTTTCTTCGGCACAATGCACCATTTGCAATGATTAGGACAGCCTCGTGTCAGAAATCCATAGGCGGTTTTATTGTCGATTGACGGATAAATAGAGTAGTCTGGTTGTAACCGGTCTATATAATCCGGTAAAGTCTTTTGTAGGTCATATCCGGTCCCACCTTTCTCAACATTCTGAGCATTAACGTAATATTCGTAGTCTGGTGTAAAACTGAACACTTTTGCCATATAGACTTTGTCGTAATTACATAGTTGGTTGTACCATTCCACTTCATCTCCTATAGATTTGTGCCATGCGCTTATCTTCATGAGTGCCAAGTTGCAGAAACCAGAATAATCTACATCAAGTAGTCCTATTTTCATGGGAATAATATTTTAACAGCACTCTCGTACTGCAATAGTTTTTATATGATAAATTAACAATCAGGAATGATACTTATTCCACAAAACAACAGAATATCAAGACATTACTAATATGATGGGTATGTGATAGCCATTATTTGAGTAGTGACGGATTGTCGTGGATATTGCCTATAATCTCTACCTTAGGTTCTCGTCCAACATATAGTATTCTTCGTTGTGATGTAAACCCTAAAAATCTGGCATCTTTATCCCACTCTACGACTGCTATTATTCCGCAGATACTTTCGAATATATCACCTTCATAAATTCTGTTCCCTTTTATGTCAGTTAACCCTGTAAACTGTCCGACTGTTTCCGGATCTACTTCTATCTGTAAAGGGGTATTAAAAATAAACGATTTTACCCGGCCATTATCCAAATCCTCCATATAAAATCCTTCAACCCATTCACCGAAATTTTTATCAATAGGTTTCCCTCTAAATAATATTTCTCTATTCATGATTTTGTTTTTAAATACCGTTTCCTGACTCCTTTGTACTGTGTTCTTTCAATAATCACAGTACGGGATTTTTCATATTGTTTTTCTAGTTCTTTCATTTGTTTCAAAGCTTCTGTCGCCTTCTCCCTTTCATGTTTCTGGTTTTCGGAAGAATACCAATTCTGATCTATCGATCCATATTTGTCCATAGCACACACCAATAATTTTTAAATCTATTTTTTACACACTCCGTTGAACACCGTGTCATCAATATCCATATCAAGCTGAGACGGGAATGTCTTAATGTAATTGAAGAACTTAAAAAGCTTTACATCATCGGTACCACACCTGTCGATTATAAGCTTTAAGGCCTGATACAGCATATCCGAATCCTTACCGAAAAACTCCTGAGTTTCTTCGCTGCAATTCCGGACATATCTTTTCAGGTTCCGGCAATGGGAAAGAAGGAGGTTGAACTCCCGTTTAGCTTCGTGTTTAAATTCGCAGTTTTCGGATTTCAGTTTTTCATTAGCCTCGATAAAGCAACTTTCAATAATATCTACTAATACGAAAGATAAGTTGCTTAGTATGTTTGCTTGGTTTTTACTTGTTTCCATGCTTATGTTTTTTATCGTATTTTTTTACCAGCCTCGGGGTAAATATAGCGGCATTTTATCTCTTTAGTGATTTACCATTAAAATGGATTGGCGTTATTGTAATCATATATCTGTGTCAGACTTTCGTTATACCTAAACTTTACATCTCCGACAGCACCGTTACGCTGCTTTGCCATTATCAACGCTCCTTCTCCGACTATTGGGTTTCCATGCTGGTCTTCCAGCTTGTAATACTCCGGTCTATAAACAAATATTACTTTGTCAGCATCTTGTTCAATGGCTCCAGATTCCCGAAGATCGGAAAGTTGTGGTTTCTTATCCATTCGCTCCTCACAAGCACGATTAAGCTGAGAAAGGAGGATAAACGGCACATTAAGCTCTTTTGCAATTATCTTTGCCTGCCGGCTCGCCTGTGCCACTTCTTGCTCTCTGTTCTTACCTTTTTCGCTCATATCGGCAAGCTGGAGATAATCGACAAGTATCAATCCGCATTTCCCTTGCCTAGCCATTTTTTTAGAGTGTGTGCGAATGTACCGCATTGATACGATAGGATTGTCGTCTACGTAAATCGGTAGTTCTGAAAGTCTCTTTTTCGCTCCTGCGATTTCGTTAAACTCTGCGTTTGATATGTATCCGTTCCGGTACTTGTCTGCTTCGATACTCGTTTCTGATAATATCAACCTGTCGGCAAGACTAATGCTGTCCATTTCGAGGGAGTATATACAGACTGGAATACCCTGTCTTGCAGCACTTTTTGCGAAATACAACAACATTGCCGTCTTGCCCATCGCCGGACGGGCGGCAAGGATTATTAATTCTCCACCCTTGAATCCGGAGGTCATCGTGTCGAGTTCTTTTAATCCGGATGTTACACCGGTCATTTTGCCCTGCCTTCGATTGTTTGTCCGGATAATTGATTCATCGGCTGCTTTCTCTATTGCCGTTGAAATGTGCTCCATTCTGTTGTTGCAGGAAAGTACATCATTGATGCGTTGTAGTTGCCTGTCAGCAAATGAAATCGTATCTGATACGTCGTTTGTTCCGTCAGACATACGGATAATTTCCATACTCATGTCTATCAACAGGCGTTCGACCTGTAATTGTAAGAGTATTTTGCAGTAATATTCTATCCGCGCAATTCCTAATCCTGACTGGTTGGTAAGTTCTGCCAGATAGCTGTAATTTCCTGCTTCTTCGATTTTACCGGATTGTTTCAGTTGTTCGGCAACGGAAATCAGGTCTACAGGCGTGTTATCGTCATTCAGTTTTAGAATGGCTTCAAAAATTATCCTGTTTTCGACATCAAAGAAAGAGTCTGCGCTTAATTTCGATACGACATCGGTAATTATATCAGGGGACACTAACATCGCCCCTAAAACAGCCTTTTCTGTAATTGTCGATTTTGATCTACCAGTTTTCAAGTCTTCTGTCATTGTTTTCCTCCTTTCTGTCTTTTAGTTGGATTTTAAGCCATCGAAAAAAATGAGATTTGAAGTCTTTCACGCTTTTCATGTTTTCTCCGGTGCATTCAAGCTCGTCAAAGAAATTGTTTATCCACTCTGTTATGCCGTCCGGTGTGATGTGTTTTTTCATGGCAACAGTTTCCATCCATGCTGTTTCGTCAGAAAATATTCTTTTTTTCAATTCATGGATGTGCATGATTTCGTCCCCAGAAAAATCTAAAGGGGGATTTATAGGGGAATTATTTATTTTCTTTCCTTTCCTTTGTGTACTTTTGTATACATTAATGTCATTGTTGAATACATTAATAGGATTATTGTCTACATTAATGAGTAGATAAGGATATTCTTCCTTTGGTTTTCTTCTTTTTATTGCCGAGAAATATCGCTTCTGGATGCCTTCACTTGTCAGAATCTTTTCCAAGTTAAAGCAGGAGCTGTCAAAGAACCCCCACCTAACTAAGCGATTCACGATTTGTTCCAGCAGTTCAGAACTTATTCCGGGAAGGGATTTTAAAAGTTTCATTTTTAACGGCTCATTCCACATAATGAAGTATCCATTTCTGTATACCGCACATAGCAGCTTTATTACCGTAATTTCTCCTTTTATCCCGAACTCTCCCGAAATTGCACCTATTTTCTCGTCATCAAAAAAATCGACATCAAAAGAAAAAAAATCCAATCCTTCTTTTAATTGCCTTGCCATGTCATATTGCAGCTTTTAACCGTTCTGATATAATTAATAGTGTGTCAATCATTATTTTTGTTTTGGCTACATCCCGATGATATTTTGCATGGCACTTTTCACAAAGGGTGATTAAATCACTTGTATCGTATTCCCATGGAGCAGCGCCTTGGATATACTTTTTGTGATGGACGTTTAAAGGCTTGTCTGAACGAAAACACATCTGGCATGTGAATTTGTCCGCTTGCATTGCTTCTAACCGTTTACGCTGCCAGCGCGGGTCTTTGAGTAATTCGTCGTATTCCATGTTTCAAATTTTAATATTAGAACACCCTAGTATCTCTTTAAATTGTGCTAATACCTCTGCTTGACGACTAGTTCCTCCACAGTTCAAATAACCATCTGTTACAATTTTGAATGCCTTAATAGCTTTCTTCCGTTCTTCGGACCTAGCCATGTTTATAGCAGTAATTGCAATTGGAATAAACACTACATGTTGATTTTTATCCAAAATAATATTGGATAAAGTATTTCTGGTTATTAAATCTTCTGCTTTCATGTTTAAAAATTCATAGTTTATCTATTTCGTTTCGTTGGCACTCGATAAAGTACCGGTACTTGTTAACCGTCTCCATGAGTTTAATGTTTGACTTTTCCAATTCCTGATTTCGGGCTTTGAGTTTTTCGCATTCGTCAAATTTTGCATCATAGGACCTGGAAAGCATGTCGAACTGATGGATACTTACAACTTCATCGGATTCTTGCTTTTTGTCTTGGTTTTGGAGTTGTTTTTCTACTTCTTTAGCAATACCGGAGTAGTCTCCTGATAAGGATGTGATAATTAGTGCTATCATGATTTTTTATTTAATTTTTTATACAAAATCCGCCTCTTTTACAAATATCCCGTTGATAAGTTTACCCTTCCGGTCTTTGATTTCGTTGTATGCATATTCAACGCATTCACTGAAATCAATACCCAGTTGTTTTGATATACAGATGAGAGTGACAACCGTATCCCCGATGCTGTCTGTCTGTTTTTCCCTATCGCCTTTGTTTATTGCCCGGGCCAGTTCTCCGAGTTCTTCAACTGTTTTACACATCTGTACTTTTGGATCCTGGGTATGCAGGTTTCTGTCGACAACCCATTGCTCAATTTTTTTAATAGTATTTTCAATCATGTTTTTTTATAATTTACACATTCAATTTTTCTGTCCACGCAGTTTTCATGCGGCACCACTGAAAACGGGCAATCAACCAATCCGAATTTCCACGGTTGGTAGTAGATACATTTCAGGCAGTCGGAATAATTTGTTGAAAGCCGGGAAATGATCGGTTTTGGTTGTTTGGGTTTCGGGATACGGGGCATAGGTTAATCTTCATCGTAAGGTATTCCAACTATTTCAGCTAATTCACATACTAAGTCGATGGCATTGATCGTACAATCGTCATCCTGCGATGCATGTTCTGCCGAATGACAATTATTCTCAACCATCCATTTATAAACTAAATCGCATACCTTTTCTTTTTGTTCTTCTGTGTAGTTATTTTTCATGCTGATTCTTTATTAGATAGAAATTTGTTTTAGTTCCCCGCACCACGGATAAGTAGAACATGAGCAGGTTATTGGTGCTTTTGCCGATTTTGTATTTCCTTAAGCCTTTGTTGGAATTTACTTTCCCTTATCGGTGCAGATTGCTTATTTTTCTTATAAGCTTCGCGAAACGCAGAGTAACCACTCATTCCTTTTTTCAAGTTTTCTTGGTATCTCTTATACTTTTTTCGGGTACAGAATAAAAATATTATCCGCACTAAAAAACATAACCATATAACCAATAAGACTAAAGATGGAGGGATCCATACTGGAGAAAGTACCCACCACCATGACCAAGCAATTACACTAGTTAGTTTAAGGACAATAAATGCTATTGTTAGTAATCCTATAAATCCGATGCCTCTAGAGGCTTGATTCTGATTGCTCATTTCTTTCCCTCTTCCCTTTCCTTTTTGCGGTTATATTTTTCTGTATAAACAACAAGCTCCCGTAACTTTTCTACGGGAGCCTCTAAGCGATTAAGCTGACAGAGTAATTCGATGCGCTCGCTGTCTTCTGGTGTGAATAAATTATTGCTCATTCCGATTTAATCTTAGTTTTTTTAATAGATGTCTGCTATTACAATGTTTTGACCATCCAATCCACGGACTAAGTATTTGTACACATTCATTTTGTTTGATTCCTTTTTTGAAAAGGATGGATGCTTTTTTGCAAAATTTTTTCTTAATCCGCTTGCGCATTTTTGTATGAGTGTGATAGAATACATATCCGACAAAGTCTATGCCTCTTGAACAAACTGGAAATACTTGCCAATTCCCTTTTACCTCTAAATTTAGATTGTCCCACAAATAGTTTCTTATTTCAAAATAGAGGTCATGAAGATGTGTTTTGTCAACATCGAGTATGACAATGTCATCTGCATATCTGAAATAATATCTTATAAACATTTCCGTGATTTTTTGCCGAGTGGCAAGGTCTTTACCCGTTTTTATTTTCCTGCATAGCTGAGAGCTGGTGTTCGTGTTCGTATTCGTGTAGTTCGTATCGTTGTAACGAAAACCGGAGGAACGCCCTCGCAGGTAAACAACCCAGAAATTTTACTTGAAGTAATATCTTGTGCCTTCTGCACACATAGTGACTTTGCGAGGAAATTTCTTTAGTTCCCTTATCTTGTCGAGGATATATTTTATTTCACTGGAGTTCGTAAAGAATTTTCGCGCATTATCATCGGAATCTTCTATGTCGAATTTGATTTTCACAAGGTATCTTTCCTTTCCATACCTTGTTTTGAGATTGCCGATAAAGTCGATAACCCAGAATGACTTGTTTAAAAGTTTTTGCTGGGTTATCTCTTCACAATGGAAATATTTCCTGTCTTCATCGGGCTGAATATTCAGAAATCCCAGGCTTCCATCATCATTATTTTCCATTATCCAAAATAATCGTTATATAAATCTTCAAATTTTTTTCCGATGTATTCTGCATCATCAGATGTACCGCAGCAAAGCCGAGAGCCGGCGTTCGTGTACGCATACGTGTAGAGCGTATCGAGGTAACGAAAACCGGAGGAACGCCAAACAAAATACGGATAATATTTATACTGGCTTGAATTGGAGTAATCTGCTTTCCAATCGTTGTTCATTTTATTTGCAGCTTTGAAGATTGTTTTCAATTTCATGAATGCGATTTCCGACTTTCCGAGTCCACAGTCCATTAAATGCTGTTCGTCAATCGGCTTTTCTCCTATGATTTCACAAGCATCATAGTATGTCTTTACTGCGTCTTGAAAGTTTTTCAGAAATGTTGTCTTCCCGAAGTTCGATTCAAGTACTTCTTTGAAGTTTTCGGATGCTTCAAAGTAGAGTTTCTTTGCTTGTTCTTCCGTTATCTCTAATGTCTTCTTCATGTTTTTTCTTTTAAAGAATGAGTAAATATTCACGATATAGTTTTTTGAATTGTTCTGCGGCGTATTCGGCTAATTCTCTATTCTTAAAGCAAAGCCGAGAGCCGGTGCCCGTGCCCGCATTCGTGCAGAGCGTATCGTAGTAACGAAAACCGGAGGAACGCTGGTCTTCTCCTTTTTCAACGTAAAACCAGTTGTAATACTTACATTCATCCCAATTTGACCAATCTGGTTCCCAACCTTCATTCAATGCTCTGATAATAATTGTAAGCTTGTAGAATGCGATAATTGATTTCCTATCTTTCTCCGGAAGCATATCTACAACCGGCAGGTCGTTAGGGTTAAGTCTGAGATGCTTGCAAGCATCCTCGAAGGATTTAATTTTGTCTGTGATTTTTTCCATGATATTATAGTTTTAGTGTTATTGTTGTGGTTTTAAATTGTCCGGTATGCGTTCTTTGTCGTCCGGTATGTAGGGGATCACTTCTACAAACTTCGTATCTTCGATTTTTACTATCTCATAGGGTATTACAAATGTTGACAGTGATTTTTCGAGGTTATCCAATGCCCGGTTGATGTTTGATGCGGCAACTAGATAATGAATTGAGGATTCTTTCTCTTTGCCGAAGTTATCGCTATCGGTTATTTTAACTGTTGCTTTGTAGAGTCGGTCATCGTTTTCGTCATTTGATTCAATGTATTCTGTTATTTTTGACCGTTTCAGGGATTGAATGAGGTAATCCCCCTGAACTATTTCGGATAACTGCCTGCAACTCCTTTCTTCTGTTTCCGAAAAGCTCATTGCATCTATGAGGTATAATTCAGTCACTTTCTTTGCTTTGCCATCCTCATTTACTTTTTCGTATTTTACTGTGGATTCAAAATAGGTTGCTGTCATAATTTTAATGTTTCAATTTTTCAAGTTTCTTAACCAGTATCCCCGCCTTCCTTTGTCTTTCCCTCCCTTTTACATCCGAAAAAGAAACCGGGCTATCTTGTATCTCTTTGAGATGCCTGATTAGTCCGGCTTTATCCTTAAATAGAAAGGAAAGGATTTGAGCAGAAAGGGTAGATGGGATTTTCATGGAAAACTAAATTGTGATTGATGATCATGTTTGTGGTGGCATTCCCGGCACCTGATTGTAATGTTATTTACATCCCAGGCTAATTCCGATTGGCCTCTTTTTTGACATTCACTTACTGGAATATCGTGTGAACAATCAAGTGGAATACCTGCAGCCTCATTTCTATGACATTCCTCACAGAAAAGATAGCCATATTTTTCAATCATCTGGGCTATCTTCTTTTCTTTGGCTGCTCTAATCCGGCGGTCTATGACCGATTTAAGAACATATTCGCCGGAGCTGGTCATGTATGAGTTCATCAAAAATTAATAAGGTTCTTTTCAAATTCTTCAACTGAAATGTTTTTGAGGAAGTATTTAAATAATACGTCCTTTACACGTTCGTATAGGTTTTGAAATTCGTCTTCGTCCATTTTATCGAAAGCAATAGACTTCGGAACTTCAATCCACTCTTTCCGGGCAATCGAGTATATCGGCTCACACCATCCGGCTGCCATTTCTACCGTTTTTCTGAATAGTTCGATGCTGTGCTTGAAATGCTCTACCGCTATCTCATTCTGATATTCCCAGGCAAGGTTAATGAGTCCGAAATATTTTCGGTGAAAGGAAAGGTTTCGAGGCCGCTTGATAGTGGCCTCGTAAACCTCTCCGATTTTCAACTTTTTCTTTTCCTCGAAATCTTCATCGTATAACGGTTTCAGACCGACGGAAGTGTTAAGGAGTTTGATTTTCATAGCTTAAAGCAAATGATATCAGAATTAACATTATTTTCATCGAACACATGTTTTATGAAATCATAATGTTTTTCAAGACTGTCCAAAATTATGTCTCCCCATTTAAAACATCTTGTTTTGGCGTCAAATGTCAAAAATTTATGGACTAACTTATGGCATTTTCTCGTCAAAATGAAGCCTTGTTTTGGTAAGTCATAATTCCAGTGATGAGCTTCTTTCATATTCATATCATATCCTGCCGATATTAGATATCTGTGTAGGTTTTTTGTTTTTGCGTTGGATTTTAATTTATCTGGAGGATATTTTTCTTTATAATTCAATCGTTTGTATTTCTCTCGACCTCTTCTTCTTTCCGCTTCGATAAACCACACATTTTTGCTTTTCTTTTTATAGTTAAAAGCAGCATCTTTTTTACAGCACATCTTGCATTTATTCAGATGACCATCTTTCATTTCATGATGAACGTAAAATTCAGATATAGATTTTTCAATGCCGCATCTAATGCAAATTTTTGTTTTCATGATTAAAAAGGAAGTTGATCGTCGTAATAGTTATCCGTTGTTTGCTGTTCTTGCGGTTGCCGTCCGGTGTCTTGCTGTCCATTCTGCTTTTCTCCGGAAGAACAGAACACGAGTTTGTCAGCCCATATAGTCGTGTCCGGGATGGCTTCACCTGTATTTTTACTGACATAAGCAGAAAAGTAGGGATTGCCACGTACCCAAACCTTTTTCCCTTTTGTAAGGTATGCGGTCAACTTACCTTCGCTGTCGTATTTCATTACCCGGAGCCATGTTGTCCTATCTTTCCCGTCTGATGTTTTTTCTGTTACACAGATTGAAAATGAGGCGTATGCCTTGCCGCCTATTATTTTCTGCTCGGCATCCTTGCCGATATTACCTATAGCTTGTAGTTCTATCATTTTAATGTGGTTTTAATTGTTGTTTTACTGGATTTGGAAGGAGGATATATAAAGGATCCTGTTTCGGGGTCTACAATACCGGAAACAGGAATGTTTTTCAGGAATTTTTCCCGTTCTTTCATTTTCAGCTTCATGTCATCCAACTGTCTGAGGTATTCGTCCATTACCGGATCTCCGCATCCTGAGAAGTCATATTTTACTCCTGCTTCCTGTTGCTGTAATAGCGCCCCTTTGTATTCAACTATCCTCTCTCCATATTTTTCAAATTCTTTCATTACAGCATCCTGTATATCAGGGTTGTCATTGATTTCTTTCAGAATCTTCTCCATTTTCACACGGAATAAATGGACATCCAGAGGATTTTGTTCGCCATCCTGAATGCTTTTCACAACCTGATCTACATAGTAAGAAACAGGCTTCTCAAATTTTGCTAATTCGTTCATGGTTTTTTGAGATTATTCTTTTGTTCGTATTCGCCAAGACGGGCGCATACGTATTTAATGTCGTCCGGGGTAATAGTATACACGCTTTCGAGGAAAGAAAATATAGAGAATCTTTCTCCTTTAGCCTTTGCTTCAGCTTCTATGTCGTGAAGGCGGTGTAACATTTTGTCGTTTACTTCGTCACGGGTAAATGTTTTTTTGTCTTTTTCCCCCGCAGATGGCTGTTTTTTCTCTGATGCTTTGCCTTGTTGCGGAAGTTTGTCGCTGTCAGGGTCCTGTGTATCGTCGATACAAAACAGTCCGTTGAGGGCATATTTTCTGGCATAAGAAGAAGTTGAGCCTGTTATCTGAGGTGCAGTCATACCTTTTAATGTTTCTTCTTCGCGTGCGAATGCAGCACATTGTTCTTTTTCTCCCTGTGAATTTATAATGGTGGCAACTGCTTTTACATATATACGGTTGCCAATCATTACAATGTCATCGGAAATCGTCAGGGTGCATTCATTTTCTGCCAGTATAGGCTTGAGAGCTTCAACAATATCTTCACAGCTCCGGTAGTTGTATTTCCCGAAGCTGTTGTATTGATTTTTCGGTGCTTTCAGTTTTGTTTGAATGATTTGCAATTCTTTCATGGTTCCACACTTTTGTTTTGTTGTTTGATTGTGTCGCTACCGGCGGAATCGAACCGCGCGCCATAACCATTGTAGCATATTGATAGAGTATAAAAAGAAGACCGCCTCTTGCGGAAGCGGTCTTAAAAATTGTAATCAGTTATTTCACTGATTTTAGATTATCTATTTACCTGTTTGATTCAACATCCTTAAATACCTGCCACCAATGTGATTCTCTACAAATTTTGTAACAGGAGCAATTTCAAGTATTATTGAATAACAATGATGAAGACTTAGTATTAAGTCTTGTAACTTTTGATCGTCTTCAAGAGAGGTTACGTTTAATCCTAATTTTTGTAGTTTTGTTTTAGATATATGGCGACTATGTACTTTGCTTTCCGAATTATCGTTGAAAGCCTTTTTTATTTCTTCAAGTTTTGACTTGTCTGTAACAATTTTGTCGATTAGCTTGTTTGCTAATTCTTTTGTCAATTCTACTGCTTGATGGCAAGAATATAAAAATGTAGGAGGATATTTGCTTATAATTACTTGCCATAATCCCAATGCTTCTGGATTCGTTTTCAATTCATCTTTTGCATTTTCAAACTCCTTTAATACAGATTGGCAAGCTACACCACCTAACTGAGGGTCAAATGGTCCTAAACAGGATTGTTTCCCCATTATAATCTCATTGCATGAAATGGAGATTAAAGATCCTGCCGACATTGCCATTTGTGGCACTATAACCTTTATGTCAGTAAAGCAAGAATGCAAATAGTTTATTATTTGTTCTGCCGCCGATATTTCACCTCCAGGAGTATGAAGAATTAAATCTAATCCTTTGCCTTTATCCAATTTGTGCAATACTTCCATAAATGCGTTGATGTCTTTGTCATTTATTGACACATCTTCAGCACTTGGTCGAAACATCCATCCTGAATAATAGGTGATAATATTACGTCCTCGGTACTCTGATAAGGCATTCAAGTATTTGTATCTCTCTTTTTCAAGAAAATTTAAATCTACAGGAGAATTTGCTCCCCCGCGTTTTGCCATGTTTAGCAGTTCACTCCAACTCGGCATAGGATTCAAATTAGTTTTGCTGTGGTTTGTGAAACCATCTTTTTGTCGTAGACAGAAAATTGCTCAAAATAAACATGAGTGTTGATTTTGTCTTTTTCTTTGTTAGATTTATCTCCTTCAAAACTTTCCATAATCTTATTGTAATCACTGACTATCTGATTCAGAGTTGTTTTATTTTTCTTCATAATGATGTTGTTTGGTTGTTCAAAAATAATCAATCTTCAATTTAAACGAAGATAATCTTACAAAAGATTGATGATAAACTGATAATTTGTCATCAATCTAAATTGTTGGCCGAGGGGAATCGGACCCCTCCCTTGGCGAACCATCGCAGGCCATATTGATTTTTCCTTGATTTCACAGGCTGCTGGAATGATAAATCGAAACCATGTTCTCCACCCGATTTGGTCGCTACTTCTATTATTTATATTTTCGCGGCAGCTTTAGCCGGGACTGCACCCGTTACAATATTCGTAATGTAGGACGTTGACGAAATTCAGTTAACCTCTGCATTCGTTTGGAGGTGGGGACTGCGCCCCTGTTTTGGTTTGTAAGGCCGTTAGTTTGGCGACTGGGACGGCCTTACTTTATTTCTTTATCCAGATCCAGCTGGAGACGGTGTACCTTTTCCCAGTTTTTGGAATCAACCGGGTTACTTCTGTCGAAGTAAGGGAACAGTGCTGAACAATACCTGTTAATGTAGCACAGCAGGCGATACTTTTCATTTCGTTCGTGTCTGCATTCCTCTTGTAGCTTGGATACTTTCTTCTGGATAGAGATGATTTCTTTTTCTAATTTACTTTGGGATTTGGTCTGTGAAGTGGGTACACTTTGTACCTTTACTTCAAATTTTTCAGTGGTGTTTGGCATTTGACAACTAAAAATTTGATTAATAATTTTTTGGACAAAAGAAGAAGCGGAGCCTCTCCAAATGTCGCCAAACACCCATAACCTCAAAGAATTATGTGTCAGAGAAACTCCGCTATATTGCGAATTTTTCGATATGTATAAACACAACATACCGAGGTTATAAATGTTTGGCACTGCAAACATGGCAAATTCCTCTGAATTAACCAAGATTTTCGACCAAATATTTTCTAAATTCCGCAACATTTTTCTTCAATTTATTATTAATCAATTACTTTTTGAGCCTACTATCCGGTTCGAACGGATGACCTTCGGAGTACAAAACCGATGCTCTACCAACTGAGCTAAGTAGGCAGGTTGCCCGTCTTTCCGGGCTGCCAGATTGCCTCGACCGTTTAGTGAACTTATTCCCGTCCGTGCCGTCGTATCTCTATCCTTTCCGGCTGTCACAGGTTGCATAACGTATCCTGTCCGTGTCACATAAGCTGTACAATCATTCATACCAAAGAACTAGGGTTGTGGAGATGGGGCGATTTGAACACCCAATAAAGGTCTCACCCTTTTGCGCTATTTCTAAGGTTAATTACTCCTTATATTTCACGTACCGTACTTTCTACCATGTGCACCTTTCGAAAGTCAAAAGCACTCCACTGCGCATCTCTATTTTTGCCCGTCTTCCCGGGCTGCTAGTTATTTTTTCTTTTTGTCTTCCTCTTTTAATTCAACCTCTGATTCCAAATCGTCTTTGATTGCCTTCACGGCTTCAATTGTTTCTTTTGCCCGGCGGATGATGTCTTTTTGCTCCAACATCTGATTGATTGTTGTCGTGTAGTTGACTTCCTTTTCTCCCAATTTTTTACAAAGTTCCTCGTATCGGATTTCGGCTTCCGTCATTTGTCTTTCTGCGTCATCGCTCGCGGATTCTAAAGAACGTTTAACATCTCTTTCCCTCAGATCGAATAATCTGTCGATAAAATTAGCTCCGGATAAAATTGCTTTCAGTTTTTTCATGATTCCACTTTTAAGGTTAAAAATTTATGTTCGCCTATTAGGTCTATAGAATGTGTTTTTTTATTCGATTCTGTCATGGAGAATGTCCCAGAAAAATAAGCTTGTGGAAATCCTCTTAGTTCCCCATACATTCCTACATTATTATCTTCAAGCATATCATCGTACCAATTCCAAAGTCCTCCATCTATATCTATTCTATAATAATCAAAACCTTGGGATACAATAACAGCCGCTCTCCCACAATATATGTCCATGGATCCATGTGGATTTCGATATTTAGAATGTACAAACTCTTCTTTTGGTTTAATTATTACTTTGTCTCCTACTTTGTATTTCATTTTTGTTAAAATTTAAATTCTGAGGTCGGTGCGGGATTCGAACCCGCGTACCCAGTTTTGCGGACTGGCTCCTGACCACTCGGACAACCGACCCTTTGCCGGAGCAACCTATATATATGGCCACAGTTACAATTGGCTGCCCCGGACTGATTAATTGTTGTTTATAATAGCACTCTGAGCCTTTACAAGTTCCTTATATCTCGATAATTCCTGTTTCAGTGTCTCACATTCCTGAAAGTATCTGTTCCAGGATGTATTTGCAGCATCGAGCTGCTTTTTTAAGTTTTCAATTTCTTTATCCTTTTTGTCACTTACATTTACATTTGCATTGTCGTTCATAACTTTTCCCTTTTAAAATTTTGCCTTTCGTGCTATCTCCCGACAGGACTAGGGCTACAATGTACTTTATATGTCACTTAAAAAAGGTCCGGTGTGAATGGAGATATTGTGGTGTAAAGAAAAGAATGTCACCGGACCAAAGAACTCACGGCTTTACAGTGTCGCATCTGCCCCTTACTTCCACCCGGGGCGGTGTTAGGTTTACTTTGTTTAAGCCGGACCAAACCTTGCTAAATTCCTCCGCCATTACGTATCTTTAGTGTCCCAACTTCTATAACTTCGGTATGGTTTTACCTGCTTCTTCTCCGGCCACATCGCCCAACCCAAAATACCGGACATTATTGCGAAAGGAAGACTATGGTACTGCCCTCCGTAAATACTGCATCCTAATATTCCAAGGGCAAGAAGAAAGGCTAATATTGAAAAAGTTCTCATAGTTTATCAATTATTTTATATGCTTCAATGACTTCCCGGGTTTTTACCCGCCATTTCTGATTCCCATTTCCCTTATCAGGATTAATCAACTTCATTTTGATTGCTTGCTCCAGTTTTTTCCGACTGCCCAAATGCCTAATTGCTTCATTCCGGCTAATATATTCCCCGTAAGTTTCGGCAACGGCTTCCTTGACAACGCTCTTGGTGAAATCAATAAATTCAGCCATCGACATTTCGATACGATCGGTATTTCGGAGGATCAGGTTCATAATTATTTCAATCTTATTACATTTATCCCGTCTATAACACCCGCACTCGTTGCTTTATAAGAATATCCTTCCCGATTAAGAAACCTTACTATTTTTCTTACGTGCATCTCTGTATATTCCCGGAATGGGACAAAAAGACACATTCCAGCCTGCATATCTAAAATCTGGCTTTTTAAAGTTTTTGGTTTATTAATTGCTATTTCATCCATTTTTATTATGTTTGTATATTATTTATTTTTTATGCTCATGGATTAGTGTTTTCACCTAATCACAAGGCAAAGATAATCACATTTGAGATATCTTGTAGTGTTTGTTTTAAATTTTTATCTCAAATGAGATAATTTAGAAATAATATAAATAATAATAGATGGATCAAAATAAGAAGATAAAACAAGGGATAAATACAACATTATTTATATGTGTATTATCCTTATTCATAAGTGTCATATCTTTATGCCTTGCTTATCCTAAGCATGAAAATTTATGCTTTGATTATCAAGGTATTTTTGTTGGGATATTATCAATTTTGGTTACTGTCTTAATTGGGTGGAACATTTATACTCTGATAGATCTAAGAAATATACAAAATGAAATTAAAATCATTGAATTGGAAGCTAATTCTATGATTCAGAAAACCCTTCATTTATCTCAAAGTTCTAGCTGGATGTTGTATTACTATCTCTTATTTCATGATGATCCAATGGGATTAGAATATAGATTTTTATATCAAGGTGTTAGTAGTCTTTTACATACTTCTAAGTGTAATGACTTTAAATCCTGTCAGAGAATAGTAAAATTAATGATAAGAGGATTGGAGCAAATGAAAGAATGTATCATGAGCGAATCATCTAAAAAAGAAATATTAAAACTTATGTGCAAAGTTAATGACCCAGAAAAAATTGACAGATTTTACGAATTATTGGACAAGATTTCGGTTTCAGTAAAGGTTCGTCAGAATACCATAGATTAAAAAAATCATGGTTAATTTCTATAAAAAGCTTGTCCATTTCTGGTGTGCTTTTCAATTTGGTTGGTTTGTTTGGTTTCTTTTTCATAATAGTAAATATAATTTGATACAAAAATAAGAATCACATTTGAGATAAAATAAAAAAATAGGATTAAATGATAGATAGAGTAAAAAAAATAATAGAGTATAAGCAATGTTCTACAAATTCCTTTGCAGAAATGATAGGTGTGAAACAAAACACTCTCAATCAGCAATTGACTGGAGATAGAAAATTGTCTTTGGATGTTGTTCGGAAAATAATTTCGACTTGCAATGATATTTCCGCGGAATGGCTTTTAACAGGTGATGGGGAAATGCTTAAAAATATTTCTGAAAATTCAGAAAATAATCTGAAACAAACTTCCCCAGAGGAACGTAATATGGAAAGTACTAACGAAAATCAAGACGTTCCAATGAGTGAGATATTAGAATTTATGAAGCTCGTATCGTCCAATATGGATAACCAATTGAAGTCTTTTCACCTGCAAATGAGTGAACAACGAGTAGAAATGAGAGAGCAAAGAATTGCAATGATGGCAGAACTAAAAGAGCAAAGATTAGCTATGGTTGAGCAATTTACAAAACTATATACTCTTATGGATAAACAGTTTACCGAAGTGGCAAAAAGGAACGAAGCTGAAAGTAAAATACTGCAGGCGATGGTCAATAAGATTGCTCAGGTCGATGAAAAAACCGGCAGGATTATTCAACTGCAAAAGGTATCAGGGGATTAGATTTTGAGTGTGCTAAAATTATTATAAACGTGCTAAATCAATTATCATGGAAGCTTTACTAGTATTTATTATTGCAATAGGTATCGTGATCTTACAAATCATAATGATCGCAAAATTTTTTCAGATTGCTGCAGACGTAAGGGATATTAAAAACATTCAATCAAGAAGGATGACAGAAAATACAACAAAGACTGGTAACATTTCTATAGATAGTAATCCTAATTATTCTTTAAATGGTGAAGATGTAACCTTTCGAGATGGCTTAACCGGAAAGATAAAAATTTATCCAGGTTATTCAGAATGTTCTATTATCACCGAAGATGGATATGAACTATTATACAATAATAGAGAATATGCCATAACTGCACTTCATGATTATTTAAAGAATCATATTGAAAGTCAAAACGGACTTTATACAAAAAGAAAATATAAGTCCTAAAAACATATTTGTATGTGTGCTAAATGAAAACAGAAGAAATAAAAGAACTATTTGTACGGTTTGAATCCATTGTCTGTCTGTACGACGGAGTAGAGTGTTGGAGCGGACGTGAGCTCCATTCAATTTTAGGATATACCCAATGGCGCAACTTTATTCCTGCTATTGAAAAGGCAAAAAGTGCGTGTGAAAGCGCTGGAGAATCGGTTGAAGACCATTTTGCGAACGTCCGCAAAATGGTGTCACTTGGTTCGGGATCGGAGCGCGAAGTAGATGACTACATGCTTACCCGATATGCTTGTTACTTAATTGCGCAGAATGGTGATCCCCGCAAGCCACAGATTGCATTTGCCCAAAATTATTTCGCCGTGCAGACCCGCCGCGCTGAATTGGTGCAAAAACGTCTGATTGATTATGAGCGTGTACAGGCAAGGGCGAAGCTTGCAGAGACAGAGAAACGGTTATCAGGTGTATTATACGAACGCGGAGTAGATAGTAAGGGGTTTGCTATTATCCGGTCGAAGGGAGACTGGGCATTATTTCATCTTGATACAGCCCTGCTGAAACGGAAATTAGGAGCTCCGGATAGCCGTCCTTTAGCTGACTTCTTGCCGACTATTGGTATTAAAGCAAAGGATTTTGCTGCTGAAATGACATCGGTAAACGTAGAACAAAAAGATTTGCGGGGTCATAGTTCTATTGAAAAAGAGCATGTGGACAATAATGCAGCTGTCCGGGAAATGTTACTGGGCCGTGGTATTATTCCGGAAAATATGGATGCAGGCGAGGATGTAAAGAAAGTGGAAAGGCGTTTACAATCAGAGGAGAAAAAATTACTTAAGAACAAGAAAAAGAAAAACTAATTTATAAATGTGCTAAATAGAGACATCATGAAAAATCTATTATTCTTAATCTGTATAATTACATTTTGGGCATGTTCTTCAGTCAGTGAAGGAGAACCGGAGCCAGAACCAATACCAGAGGAACCTAAAGAATACATTGTTTCTTTAGGGTTAACAGGGGAAATAGATATAGAAGAATCTCCATTGTCTAAAGCAAGCGGAAATGATCTATATGGCGTTCAGGTGTATTCAAAGACTTCTAAAACTGACTATAAACCTTATGCTCATGGACTTTTTGATGATAGAGCATTATTAAAAATAAAACTAAAGTCTAATGAAACATATAAATTCATAGTATCGATGGTCCCTAATGGTGTTAGGACTATATGGTATAATATGGATGGGTATTGTCATCCATATTATGTTGACAACAAGGAATATAAATTGAACAATGTATTTGAATATAATGAATTATATTTTGACGGATTAGACAAAGGGAATGCCGCAATTTATAAAAATGGTCCAATGCTTTTTGATGTTCCCAATATTGAACGATATTATGGAGAAGCATCAGATTACGTCCCTTCGGAAAATAGTGTTATTTCTATAAATATGAAAAGAGTTTGTTTTGGTGCAAAATTTACTGCCGAAGGTCTTACTGAAGGAAAGTTACACATAAATCTGCAAGGGGCACCTGAACTAATAATTGCTTATGGTAGTAATTACGAAGTAAAAGATATATTTACATTCGGGCATAAATATCCAAATACTGGTTCATGGATAAGTGATGATTATTCTGAAACAATTCCATTATCTGTATCATGGGAAAAAGATAATGGAGTTGTTATTGATTTAATTAATAAAGATATAACTTTTAAAAGAAACATACTAACCACAATTAACATTAAGGTTAAAGACATCCCTATTGAAGATATTGACACCAATATTGGGATAACGCATGAGTCAGGTGAAATGACCCAAGGAGAAAATATAACAATAGAATCAGGTACCGGATTAGACGGGAATGTTGGTCCGGTTGAAAACCAGTAGAAATTTCTATCAAAAATAATCTAACAAATTGATTTTCAACCATATAAATAAGGACACAAATTAGTACTTAAAATCCTGTGGCCATTGCGGCCGTGCGGGTTCAATTCCCGCCTCGAGTACAATTAATAATCAAAGAGTTAGATCAGATCTAACTCTTTTTTATTACTATTTTATTTGTTTCAAAAAGTGATCCAAAACACATTATCCCTTCTATTCTTATTTCACAATAACAATTCCCCCTCCCGACAGAATCGTCAAGGAAAGTTCTTTATTTTTACTCAAAGTCACTTCCCGGGTATAAACATTACGTTTCAGGTCGTCATTATAAAGGGTCACCCGATTGCCTTTGGCAAACATCGGAAGTTGTATTTTCAGCTTCAACGGTTCTTTTTGGGCATTCACCCCGGCGACATACCATTTATCCCCATGTCTGCGAGCCAGAATACAATATTTCCCCGGATAACCGTCGATAAATACAGTCTCATCCCAGGTAACAGGTACTTGTTTCAGAAACTCCAGGCAAATTTGGGAAGCATCGGTCAGATTATTAGGGGCTAAAGCAAAATTCTGTATCGGATTCTGAAACAAGACGGTAGTAGCCAACTGGAAAGCATCTGTTGTCCGGCGGATATTACCTCCATCGTTGGTACGATTCAAGCGTTTATTGAGGAAACAGCCTCCGAATTCCATACAACCGACACTATTCCGGATAAACGGATGCAGACAGGCATTGAAAGCCTCCTCATCACAAAAATGCTGCTGGAAAATCAGGTTCTCGGAAGCCAGTACCGCCTCACTTCCCACATAATTGGGATACATTCGTTCCCACCCCCTGGGCAAGGTGCAACCGTGAAAAATAACCATCAATCCACAATCATCCGCATCGCTCAGAATAGCTTCGTACAACCTCATAGTCTCCTGCTTATCCCCTCCGAAAAAGTCTACTTTAATTCCCTTCACTCCCAGACTTTCGAGCCACCTCATTTCCCGCTTACGGACAATCGGATTGTCCATACAATTCACAGGACTTTGAACAATATCGTTCCAATATCCGCTGGAACTATACCATAAAAATATATCTACCCCCTTCCTATGGGCATAATCCGCCAAAGACTTCATCTTTTCCCGGCCGATCGTCCGATCCCACCAGTTATCTATCAATACATATTCATATCCCATTGCAGCTGCCAAATCGATGTACCTCACCTGATCCTCATAATTGATACTTCCATCCTGCCACAAAATCCAGCTCCAGGTTCCACGCCCGAAACGATAATCGTGAACCGTTTCGTAAAGTGGCTCCACGACGTCCCAAATGACCGTCGTTTCCACAATAGGCTTCAGATTATCCCCTACAGTAATGGTACGCCAGGGAGTTGTACCGGGCAAAGCCAATCCCGGGGCTACCGTTCCATTCCCATTATTCTCTTCGGGCATCGGAAAATCAAGGATATATAATCCACCTTCTCCGGCATCACTCAAACGAGAACCACAATAGCGGCTGTCCACACCCGTCTCACTGATCAAAGCCCAACCATCACAACCAATACGAAAAAGGCAAGGAAAAGTATAACCATGTCCATATCGAGAAGGTTCGTTCATCGGAACATCCACCCTATACTCCTCCTCATAACTGGGTTTTGTACGCATCCATCCGATCATGGCATCACTTTGCGGACACAGAAAAGTAGTCGTATATGCCGGAAAATCAAAACCCGTCGCTTCTCTTTCCACCACACAACTTCCTGCCTCCTTTCGGGGAATTACATATCGGAAAGCGATATCGTTATTACTCACCCGGAAAACGACATCTATCTCCTGCTTATCAGCATTCGCAAAAGTACAAATCAACTCATTCGCCTGATAGTGTATCTCTGATTTCTTGATCTTGTTCTGAGTATATGTTTTATCGATCCGACTTGTCTTTTGCCCAATCCAATTCATATTCCGGCTAAAATCCCCGATATCGGTCACCACCCCCAAAGGGGAATCTTCCAGAATTGTCTTTTCTTTGTAAGTGACAGAATAAACCGGTTTTCCCTGCTTCAAGGCCACATTCACTTTCAGATGAGAGTCAGGTCCAATTACCTCAGTCTGCTGAGCCCATACCGGAACGGCAATCCACACCAGCAAGCAGTATTTCAGATATTTTTTCATGTCTTTAAAATAATTTACATGCAGGACAAAGATAATATCTCCGCTATACAAAACAAGGATTAATCCTTATAAATTAACGTAACAGTATTCTATACACTTTAATTTTCCGGTATATTGATCATTTTGTCATTACTTAGAACTGTCAAAATGGCAAATATCGGATATGGCATAAATTTTGTAATTAACAAATAAAAAGCATAATGAATTATCAATATTAAATATAAAAAACAATGATTTCTGAAAAACTACAAAATGCGATCAATGAGCAGATTACTGCTGAAATGTGGTCTTCCAACCTGTATTTGTCCATGTCTTTCTATTTCGCTTGCGAAGGTTTTGACGGCTTTGCCCATTGGATGAAAAAACAATCTCAGGAAGAACTGGAGCATGCCTATACCATGGCTGATTACGTTACAAAGCGGGGAGGAAAAGCCAAAGTAGATAAAATAGACGTTGTTCCTCAAGGGTGGGGTAGTCCTTTGGAAGTATTCCAACATGTCTATGAACATGAATGCAAGGTTTCAAAAATGATCGACAATCTGGTTTCTATCGCTTCTGCAGAAAAAGACAATGCAACCCAAGACTTTCTGTGGGGATTCGTACGCGAACAAGTTGAAGAAGAAGCAACAGCACAAGGAATTGTCGACAAATTGAAAAAAGCCGGTGATACAGGTCTTTTGTTCATCGATGCCCAACTGGCTAAGCGATAAAGACCTCAGCATAAAAAACTGCCTGAATGATGAAGTGCGCCCTAAAAGTCGAACAAGAATTTTTAAGGCGCACTTTAAAGTATCAGACAGCTTCGTCTTCCTTATACACATCGGTTACTTCATCTTTTCAGATACTCGTATCAACTATATGGGAATATAAAACAGAAGATTATTCGTAAACTTTACTTTTTACAATCACATTTACAGATGATGACCGGAGCCTCGGGGAAATCGACGGGAATCCAGGTGGCATTATTGAGGTAATTGGTTATAGTCGTCATACCGACCAGCATGACCAAATCAACCAGACAAGCATCCGTATATCCGGCTTGATAGAAACGGCCGATCATCTCAGGGCCTACCTTGCCCCGATTCGTAACCAGCTCACAAGTAAAATCCACTAAGGTATCCAACTTTTCATCCCAAGTGACATTTCCTTTACGGATCGCTTCGATTTGCTTATCGCTCAAACCGGCCTCTTTAGCCAAAGCCGTATGCGCTGCCAAACAATAAGGATTCTGATTTACCTGACTAGTCACCAAATGAATCGCTTCCGTCTGAATTCGGTCAAATACCGTAGAAACATCCATAAAATCCATAAATCGTTTCAAGGCAGTTTCGGAACGGGTCATGAAGGCATACACATTCGGAACAAAACCCATCGACTGCTTTAATGCAAATAGCAATTTACGATCATGTTCCAATACTTCTTCCATCCGGGGTACTTTAAAATCTCTTCTCATCAGTTATATTTTTGGGGATTATACGAAAATTGAAAAATAAAGTTGAATTTTTACCGCAATATGGAAACTTTTAAAATTGCTTTACGTTTATTTCACAGATAAAACATACCATAAATTGGGAGAAAAGGAAAAAAGAACGGTACCCGCAGGTATCCACAAACTTAATGTACGTTAAACGACAAAGGAATATGCTAAACTAACCCAACCAATAGTATCGTACAGATACATACGAAAGGAACCGGAATAATTTCCGGTTTCTTTTTTTCCTGCTTCAGAAATATTTTCTTTAAATTACTTACCTTTGTATTCAATACATTATACTGCAACCATGAAAAATAAAAACATACTGATTCTGATTATTTCCTTCATCATTTTGCTCGTTGCCTGCTCGGCTCTGTCTATGAGTGCGGTAGCCAGTAATTACCGTTACACCTGGGTAGCCATGAACCCTTGGAATGGAGTCGAAGGTATTGCCTTTACCGTGGGTTATTTTTTGCATACCGGCAAAACCGTCAGTATGCTGATTACAATCGGCTTACTCCTCGTAATCTGGTGGCGGCTCTACGCTCTTATTCACCGGACCTTCATCAGATAATCTTCATCAGGAAGTCAATACATCACTCATGCACATTGATAAATTCATTTGTTTTGTGTAAGTTTGCAACTTCTAAAAACGACAGAGATCGGGTCATTTGATCATCCGGTAATTTCGTGATTCAGTAATTTAGCAACTCATCTATTATGAGAAAAGACGAAAGATATAACAAACGTGGTGTGTCAGCTTCCAAGGAAGACGTCCACAATGCGATAAAAAACATCGACAAAGGAGTATTCCCCCGGGCTTTTTGCAAAATCGTACCGGATTATCTGGGAGGAGATGAAGCTTATTGCAACATCATGCATGCAGACGGAGCAGGAACAAAGTCTTCGTTAGCCTATATGTATTGGAAAGAGACCGGAGATCTCTCCGTTTGGAAAGGAATTGCCCAGGATGCACTGATTATGAACATAGACGACCTTTTATGTGTCGGTGCAGTAGACAATATTCTGTTATCTTCCACGATCGGCCGGAATAAAAACCTGATCCCGGGAGAAGTCATTGCTGCCATTATCAATGGAACAGAAGAATTACTGGAAGAATACCGGAAACTAGGTGTAAGCATCTATTCTACAGGTGGGGAGACAGCCGATGTCGGTGATCTGGTACGCACGATCATTGTAGATTCAACAGTTACTTGCCGGATGAAACGGAAAGATGTCATCGACAACGCCAACATTCGCCCGGGAGATGTCATTATAGGCCTTTCTTCGTACGGACAGGCTACTTATGAAACCGAATATAATGGCGGAATGGGTTCTAATGGCTTGACTTCGGCCCGTCATGATGTATTTGCAAAATATCTGGCTCAAAAATACCCCGAAAGTTATGACAATAATGTACCGGAAGAATTAGTATATGCAGGGAAATGCCTATTGACGGACTGTGTCGAGGGAGTAGGTATGAATGCAGGAAAATTGGTTTTATCTCCGACCCGTACTTACGCTCCGGTAATAAAACAAATTCTGGACAAATACCGTTACCAGATTCATGGGATGATTCACTGTTCAGGAGGAGCCCAGACTAAAGTGATGAATTTTGTCGAGAATATGCATATTGTAAAAGACAATCTTTTCCCCGTACCTCCTTTATTCCGGTTAATCCAGGAACAATCGGGTACGCCTTGGGAGGAAATGTACAAAGTGTTCAACATGGGTCATCGTATGGAAGTTTATGTCGACGAGGAATTGGCAGAAGAAATTATCGCTATCTCAAAGAGTTTCAATATCGATGCCCAAATCGTCGGTCGTTGCTACGACAATGACGAAGGCGAAGGAAATAAGCTTACCATACTCAGCGAATTCGGGAAATTCATATACTGAACGGTAGGTTTGATTCGTAAATTTTATATATAAAACGAAAGGATGCCCGTAATAGAGCATCCTTTTATCATTCCTTCAAATCTTCCCGCATTTGCAGCAAAGTATCCATTAATAACGGAATATTCTCCTTTACTGTATTAAAAATAACATCTGCATCCACTTCAAAATAGTGATGTACAATTATATCACGCATTCCCATCACTTCACGCCATGGTATTTGTGGGTAATAAATGAGCAAATTGCCTGCTGTTAATTTATCCAGATTCTTTATACTTTCACCAGTAGCAATCAATTTCATACAAACTCCATCCAGTAATAAAGTTCCTGTAGCAGAATCCAGAAAATCATTAGTACAATGAATATTTTCAGTTCGTTGCTGAATGACTTCCAGAGATTCTATCACTTTGTCAAGCAAATGCAAAACTTTTACATCATACATAAATAGCTTCCTCTTGAATGGTTTGCTTTAATACCTCATCCATTTTTTCACGCACACGAACCAAATCTACCGGACGTCCCAATAAAGCTTCTAATTCATATTTGATACGAACTAATGTAAACAACGTAGGCGCCTCTCCTTCATAGCAAATATCAATGTCACTATTTTCAGTCTGTTCACCCCTGGCAACACTCCCAAATATCCCCATGCGTTTAATGTGATAAACAGAAGCATGGGTTTGCATGTAGACTGCCAGTAGTTGTATATATTCATTGATAGATTTCATAAAATATCATCTGGTTCATATTCACAAATATAAGAATTATCTGACAGTTAGACAATATGTTTATTCAGCCTGTTTTTCTTTTTTATAAAACTACAAAATCGTCTACTCTGTCAATTCGGGAAATTTATATACTGAACGGTAGGTTTGATTCGTAAATTTTATATATAAAACGAAAGGATGCCCTGCAAAGAGCATCCTTTTTATTGTTCTAATCAATTATATAGAGCTATTAGCTTCTTCACTATATGATAAAAGAACTTTTCTGACTTTGTAATGATCCAGGCCGGCTCAGGGTGACAAAGTAAACCGGCCGGAAAGGCAAACGATCTTACAGAAAAACTTACATGAATACATTCTTACCTTTTCGAGACAATTTGGTAGAAAATATAACCGAACTTCGTCATTGCATCAAAAACAAGCAACTACCCTTTCCATGCATTTATAGATTCCAGCAAATTTTTATATCCATTCTTTGCTCTGTCATCCGCAGTATCCACACATTGCCGGACGTATGTCACCATCTGCTTTTTCACCTCATCCGGTGCATTTACAGCAAAATATCGCAATAACACATCCAGATTCAAACGTAATTTTGCATCAGGTAAACGAACCACCTCCTCGGTATAACACTTCATCAAAGCTTTCCAGTTCCGGTCCAGATAACAGGTAGTCAGCCGATCCAGATAAACCAAAGAATAATCAGCCCTGAAACCGGTATTTCTCACGGATTCGCAAACTTTCATAAAATCTTTCTCCTGCATTCTACCCGCCAGATAATCTATATAAAGGGGGAAAATCAGCCGTTCCGTTTTATTTTCCAATCCCTGAGTGTCAATGTTCACAAAATCTTTCCAATTATCCAAAATAAATCGGAAAACAGGATGCTCAACCCGATCGGCAAAATGCTCAGATAATTTCCAGACTTCCGGATACAGTTCTTTTTTCCCTTTCACCTCCCTCAAATAACTTTCGACATCAGTATTAAATGTATTCAGTTCCCCCGCCTCAGAAAGAATGATTATATAATCTGCCTGTTTTTTCAATGGACACGCACTCAAGCTTCCGTATTGTTTCATATCTGTATAAGAGACCTCAGGATCAAGGGCATAACGGGCGATCCGAACAAAACGTCCTAACTCCGTTCCGCCCTGTAAACGATACTTGATCCGTCCGTCCGGATATAAAACCAACAGAGTCGGATAAGCCCGAATACCGTATTTCACCGCGATTTCCGGTCCTTCCCCTTTTTCCATGTCAATTTTTACATTCACACACATACCGTTAAAAATATCTCCTACTTCTTTACGGACAAAAACTTGTTTGCTCATTACCTTACACGGTCCACACCAAGAGGTATAGCAATCCAAAAAAACATATTTATCTTCGGCCTTCGCCTTATCCAATGCTTCCGCCAAAGTCAGGTCTTCAAAAACGATTCCTCCTTCCAATCCGGCTTCTAACATCAAACTTTTATATTCAACCGCCATATTTTTATCCAATACCGCTATTCTGGAGTTCATATAAGCGACTATTTTGTCCCGGGCTTCTTTCCCGGTATTTACCAATTGAGGCAAAGACATATCGATCCCCCGGGCAACACGAACATCCATCCGGGGAACTTTCATCGCGACCACATCCATCATTTTCAAGATATCCCCTTTTAAACGCATGGCAGCGATATCACACAAGGCATAAATATCATGTTGTTCGTCTACCTCTGCTTTTCCGAGTGTTCTTCTAATATCCGCCACCTCTTTTTCCGACAAGCGGTCTTGTCCGATTGCCGTATAATACAACGGCATCATATAAACAGCAGCAATACTGTTATCCACTTTCTCTACTCCCACTGTCCGGACAAAATCTGCTTTATGGGTGATCAGGTATTCCAAAGCCACCGAATCTTTCCTCCTAAGCCGGTCTGAAAAAACAGGCCAGTTTACTGCTTCAGACCACTCTTCAGGCTTCAGCATACTGAAATATTCACCTGCCACTTTTTTATACTTTTCTTCTTCATTCGCCACTTTCAAAACGGCTGCATATTTCCGTAAGAATTCCTTGTCACGCAATTGACCGGCATACAGTTTATTCATCCCGGCCAATGAAGTTGAAGGCGAAAGAGCACAAGCCACCTGTTTCTGAAATTCAGGTAATTCCGATCCTCCGACAATCCGATGTACCAAATTACCCTCTGCATCCAATACAACATAATGGGCCATAAATTTAATGTTATATTTCGACTTGAACTTCTCTCCTTCTTCTGTATTGAGATCTATAAAAAAATTAATAAAATGTCCGTCCATCCATCGGGCAAATTCCTGATTACTGAAAACTTTTTTGTTCATCCCATGGCAAGGAATCGCCCAGTCTTCAAAACAATTGCAAAATATCAGTTTATTCTCTTTTTTAGCCAAATGAAGTGCCTCATCCAAAGAATAAACATATTTCATTTTCACATCAGCGGCAACAGCATCCCCATACATACTCTGAGCCTGAACTATCCCCTGAAAAATCCACAAACAACAAACCGATACAATAAAAAACTTCAACTTCATATTCATCTTTCAATCTTTATTTTTAACACATCTTACACTATATAACACCGGACGGGTCGAGCTATGATCTACGACTGCAGACATTCTCATAATCTGATCCGTATAAATCGCAATATTCCTCGTCATTCCCAAGCTGATCGTATCTGTTTTGACCAGATCCGAACACCAGAAGTAGGCATTCTGCCCCAAATTGATATAATTATCCCGTTGTGAGTTGACCAAGCTCCGTGCTCCTCCGTAACGAACATCAAAACCGATCCCTTCTTCCCCCTCTTTCAACAAGACAGCCTGTCTTTCTCCCCGCCACACATCCTGTTTTTCTACTTCTTCTGCAGTCATTCCCAAAGCCTTTTCCAAATTTTTCCAATCTGCATCGCTGGGCAATCGCCATCCTTCAGGAATCGCAGCCAAAGCAGCATCATAAGTATACAACAAACCGTACGTTTCCGAATAATGGCCATTGGCAGCCTCTGCCTCTTCAAAATGTTCCAGTCCTTCCTCCAATGCGGTATTATACAGCTCCTGACAGGCTACCTCATACATCCGGTCATATGCTAAATCTTTACATTCAACAGCAACCTCATAACTTCCTGCAGCCTTATTCTTGATCTGTAATAAATAACTGGGTACCGGTAAAGTTTTCTTTATTCCCTCTATCACACTCCAATCTGCATCGGAAATTTTTCCCTCCTCGTATGCCTTATTCAACTCTTCCAAGAAAATTTCCCTGTACTCATCACCTGCCGTATTCACTTTTACAGTCGAATAATCGATACTATCCAATAACGTTTCATTATAAGTAAAACATCCTTCCCGCCCTCCTAAAGGCAGTCTTTTAGCCAGATTATCGGCCATCCAGATCAAATCACCGACCTCAATACACCGATATACCTTCCCGTCCGAATCTACAAAATCAGCCACTTTTTTCACTTCCGGAATTTCATATCCGGCCGCAACTTCTTCCTCTTGACAACCCCAAAATACCGGCATAAAAACCATTAAAACCAATCCTATTTTTTTCATATCCGTTCATTCTATTTCAGTTTGACACCCATTTCATTTTCAATCAGATCCCGTAACAATTCATATTTTTTCATCACTAAAGGATAAGTAGCATAATACTTTTCAAACCATTCTTCTGCATGATCGCTTAGGATCCGTTCAACATAACAGTCTAAATCATCCGATGCCGTGGGAGCCACTGTACTAGCCAATCTTCCATAGCCATAAACAAATCCCCAGTTACCGACAATTTCACAATAAGCCGCCCGCTTTTCATTGATTGCCTGAATAGCCTCTTCATGAGATTTTCCCGACATATATAAAGGGATATACTGTTGATAAAACCAGGTACCCCCATTTGAAAAAGGGTCATCTTCATTCACTTCCTCTATAATACAATCCGAATAATAAGGTAAAGCACTCGGCCAATTCCTATTGTAATACTTATCGGAAACCAATTGAAACCGGGTAAGTACACTCGTATAATTCTGTATTTTTTCCCCAACCAATCCTTTACAGGTTTCATTGATCAACTCTTCCGATTCTTCAGCCGTTAAATCCGCAACCTCTCCCCAGGCAATCATTCTGAAGTTATGTATTTCCGTTTTTCTTTGCCATCCTACCGAAGCATCTTCCAATACCAGCAATGAGTCCGTCAGCAACATAGATAAAGGGCGTAACGACTGGGCACAATTTTCGACAAAATTCCTGACAAACCTCAATGAATTCATTTTCCTCCCTTCATCCGTAATGAAATAATAATCGATCTCTCTATTTTCAGAAGCATTGCTCGAAAACTCCCAATTCAAATCCAACAATTCATAACGATATACCGGATTACCATAAATATCGTTCTTCAAAAAATATTTCCCGACCGTATCCGTAAAATATACTGAAACATTGTAGTTTTTATATAACTCGTACCGGAGATGCTGTACAGAATCCTCCGGGGAATCCGTGATCTCATACAGATTGACATAATCAATCTTACTTTCCAAGGCGTCTTCTTTCTGACAGCCCAACAGCAATAAACAGCCGACAATATAAAATATAGTTCTCATCCCTGTTACAATTTTCAGTTATTATCATTTTCATTCAAAGGTTCCCGACTATCCCTTTCATTATTTTCCATCGGAATACGATCGAAATCGATAGTTGTCTCCGGAATCAGGAAAGTCCACACATTCGTTTCATTTTCTTTCAAAACAAAGACTCTTGTCCCCGTATATCCCCCATCATCATTATAAGTATGAAAAGGATGAACTATCTGTTTCCGGAAAGGCAACTGTGAACAGACCGAGTACCGTCTCAGATCGAACCAGCGGTGACCTTCAAAACAAAGTTCTTTCCGGCGCTCCTCGCGAACCTGTCCGATCAATTCGTCTCCGGTATAATTCTGATCGGCATATCCTCCGATCCGCATCCGGCGCAAAGCATTTAAATAGGTATTGGCCCCGGCATCTCCCAACATAGCACAAGCTTCTGCCATATTCAGATATCCTTCAGCAACCCTCAACATCAAAACATCCGAAACCCGGTGGCTGACATCACTGTCCATCGGAAATTTATTTACCAAAGCAATACTATCCGACGATACTCTTTGAAAAAAACTGATCCGATAATCATTTGCCGCATCATACAAACGGTACAAATCGGAAGATACACAAAAATCCGGGGCTTCCGCTGTCAATACATTCTGGAGATGTTGAGAACTCTGGGAAAACAACACTTCACTGTTATCCTCTGTTATAAAAGGCGAAGTCAAAAAATCACCCATCGGCTCCAGGGTTACATCCATTTTCAAAAAATTCTCCGCCGCCATCCGGGCATTTTCCCAATCCTGCATATACAGATAAACACGGCTCAATAACAATTGGGCAGCTTCTTTATTTGCCCTGTAAATTTTCCGGTATGAAACCACTTCCCCTCTTTCGAAACAACGTACGGACTCTTGCAAATCTTCGATAATCCGGGCATATACCCGGTCCAAAGTAGTACGGGTAAATTGGGTATCCTTTTCCTTGTCATGCTCTACGTAAGGGGTCAATTTCAAAGGAACTGCCAAAGTAGTCGCAGCTGTCTCAGGAGCATAGGGAGCAGCATACAAATTGGCCAGAATAAAGAAAAACTGGGCACGCAAGAAATAGGTTTCTCCCATGATCCGGTTTTTTTTCAGTTCATCCCTTTCATTATCCGGCGTAATTTCATCCAACTCATCCAAAATCACATTGGTATAATTGATGCGTGCATACAAATCGTTCCACGTTGTATTATCTGTAAATCCTTGGCTACCATCAGGTTTTTCGGTCACATCCTGTTGCCAGGTATAATAACCATAGGTCATTGCATGCAGGTCATAATATTTATTTCTAGCTGTCCAGGAACCGTCCCCGGAAGCCTGTTCACTCCTCACGCTACTAATATCGTCATCCATAATATTGAACCACGAACAACTCTCCCGGTTAATCAGAGTTGTTGTCGTCGCATTACTCGGAACATACACACTTCCCAACAACACTTCGTCAAAATCCGCCACTGTTTTTGCCCTCACCATATCCTGCGAATACTCCGACAAAAAATTGCTGCATCCGCAAAGAAAAAATACTATGATCACATATATATTTTTCATATTCTCTCTATTTTAAAATGATACATTCAAACCAATCGTATAACTCGGCCGGATAGAAAGTCCGGCATCGGCAAACCCGGCCTGCGAAGGATCCTGTCCTCTCAACTCCTTCGCAGAAATTGTAAAACAATTATGCGTATTGAAACTAATCGACAACTGTGTAAAGGGTGTTTTTCTCAACAACCGGTCATTCAACCGATAAGAAAACGAAAGTGATTGCAGTTTCAGATAGTTCCCACTGACTACTCTCAAATCGGAATCGTCATACATTTGCCACACATTATTAGCAAATGCAGGTACTCCGCTATTGGGACCGACAGCCCGTTGAGGTGCTGAATAATGCAACCGGTAATGTTCGTAATCCGGAGAAGAAGGACTGATAATCGAAGGATAAACCGTATATTTTTCATCCCCGGGCACTTGCCAACGGTCCAGAAACTCTTCCCGGACATTTGCCGCAGCAGAAATCCCGTTTATAATCGGACCGTACATTTCAAACAAACGTACTTTCGATCCCAGGCTATATGAAAAATTCAAAGAAAGACTCCAATTTTTGTAAGTAAACGTATTGTTCAAATCGCCGGAAAATTTCGGATCCCGGGTTCCGCTGTTAACAAGAATCATAGGGACCACCTCATCCAAAGTTTTCCCTTGTAACAAATGCCAGCGATCTTCCCAGTCGTCAAACATCGGAGCCCCGTTTTGAGGGTTCAGGCCCAGGAATTTATACGAATAAAATGTACTGATCGGCTGCCCGCTGACAACGGCTGTCCCGTTCAAATAATCATTAAGATTATAATTCCTGGCATCATCCGTCTGTACTTTATTCAAATTGACCGAATAATAAGTCGACATATACCAGCGGAAATTTTTCGTTTTAACAGGATAACCGTTCAGAGAAATTGAAAATCCCTTATTAAGCATATCCCCGTTATTCATAATATAGGAAGTGATCCCATTGATAGGGGAAACATCAACGTTAGTAAACAAATCCGTTGTTTTTTTATAATAAAAATCCCCTCCGATATTCAGCCGGCCATCAAAAAACCCTAAGTCCCAACCGATATTGGTCTGAGCGGTTTGTTCCCATTTCAGGTTCGGATTCGGTAAATTCGCCACTGTCGATATATTCTCTCCGTCATAAATCGGCTGCATCGTCCCTTGCCTGATCAATAAATTCGGAGTTTGTCCATCTACCATATTCCCCTGATGTCCGTATGATAAACGTAACCGGGCTTCTGTCAGCCACTTGGCATTCTTCCCGAGAATATTTTTCAAATTGGCCATTCCCGAGACAGACCAAATCGGTAACAACCTCTCATTGCTCCGACTACCGAATTTATTAGAAGCATCAAAACGACCGTTAACATTCAAGGTAAACAATTCTTTATAGGAATAAGACAATGTCAGATAACCACTGATCTTGTTCGTAAGTCCGTTTGTCAATTTTTCATATCCTTCGGCAAGCCATTTTTGATACCCTGGATATTTTTCCAATTCATCCCCTAAACCGATAAACTGTAAACCTCTATCTTTTAAGAAACCCCGGCGTTCTATACTGCTACTGGTATTCTTGGCCGTATTAATCTCATATCCGAATGCGGAAGAAATCAAATGATATTGGTTTGCATCGACATAAGCACTGAAATTATTCTGAAAACGTAAAGTAGCACTTTCAGAAGTACTGTTTGTCGTTTTCAATATACCTCCATAAGGTAGCACACAATTTTCATCATTCTCTATCGGCTCATCTTCGTATTCACCGTTCTTCAGGCGTGCGACATAATTGGTTTTTTCTCCCCACCAGGTATTTTGTTCTGTCGTACTACGGCTATACGAACCTGTCACCTGAATATTCCAGCGCGGTTTCAGGTCATAACGCAAAACCATGGTTGTCATCAACGTATTACCGTCATACGTATTCGAACTGTTTTCAATTTCATTTAAGATATTGTACCGGAATTTATTAGAAGTACCCACGGCATAAGCATCCTGTGTCAAATGATAATAATAACTACCGTCTTCATCATAAGCAGGCAAAGCTCTTGTTGTGTTATAAGCATAATTGATTGCAGAAATTTCAGACGGGACATGATTCTTTTTTTGAATATTGCCATTCACATTCAGATTTACCCTGAATTTCTTTGTAATATTGGCATCCACCTTCATCATCATCGTATACCGGTCTACATAACTGCTATTGGAAACCCCATCATCCTTATTATATCCCAAAGAAGCATAATAGCGTAACTGTTCGGATCCACCCGAAACGCTCAAAGTATGCTTATGGGAATAAGCATCATGAGTCAGTAGTTTAAACCAGTCTGTGTTTACTGTCTCAAAACGTCTTACCTGTTTCATGAATTCATCATAATCGATCAAACCGTTTTGCCAATCATACCAGGCCCCTTCATATCCGACCATTTCCATGTTATTCGGAAATTTATAATGCAGATTGATCAGATCCCGGCTAAACTGTACCCGTTCCTGGGAGTTCATTACTCTGATATTTCTATCCGTATAACGGGGACGGCGTGTAAATTGTGAAGAATGGTTATAACTGATCCTCATTTTTCCGATCTGTCCACGCTTGGTGGTAACCACAATTACTCCGTTAGCGGCTTGTGTTCCGTATATGGCAGTAGCAGAGGCGTCTTTCAAAACATCGATCCGCTCAATATCCTGGGGATTAATTCCGGCTATCGCATTTCCGATAACATTTATATAATCCGGATCATTCAATACTTCGGGTTCGATATCGACAGGATCTGTCAATACAATACCATCCAATACCCACAGCGGTTCACGATTACCTAAAATCGTGGAAGTACCCCTCACACGAATCTTCGGAGTCGCGCCCACCTCTCCGGAATTGCTCATCAACACCAAATCCGGAATACGTCCTTCCAAAGCCTGATCTATACTCGACATCCCTGGGACCAGAATATCCTCAGCCCGCACTGAAGTCACCGAACTGGTCAAATGCCGGCGGTCGATTGTCCCATAGCCGGTTTCTACAACATTGACAGCCTCCAATTCATAAATATCCTCTTCCATAACAATCTGAAAAAAATTCTCTCCTTTATAAGGTACAGTCTGTGACTTCATACCGATAAAGGTAAAAAACAAAGAGAATTTTCCGGACGCAGGTTTGGCAATCTCAAATTTACCATTCGCATTCGTCGTGACACCGACCGTCGTCCCATCGATCATTACCGTGACACCCGGTAATGGTACTCCTTGAGTGTCCTTCACTACCCCCTCAATTTTTTCAACCTTTTGCGGCAACGTTTGTTCTCGAGCTTCTTTAATAAGGATCAGATTTCCATCTACCTCATAAGTAAACCCCGTTTCTGACAAACAATAATCTAAAATAGAGTTGACAGAAAGTTCCACTGCATTGATATTTTTAACCCGAATCTGCCCAATGGCATCGGATTCATAAAGGAAACGGTAATTACTTTGTTTTTCCATCAATTGAAAAAGTTCTTTCAAACTTGCTTCTTTCAATTGCAAAGTCAAAGACTGATTCTCAACATTGGCCCAAATATCCCGTGTATTGAGCAATAAAAAACAGAGACAATAAATCATGCATCTGTAAAAGTACAACCTCCGTACTTTTTTCAAAAAATCATTTTTACACATCACTTTCATAAGTATTATCCGATAATTAGTAAACAAACAGAATCATTTGCATCTTTTCACTAAAACACAATTCCCATTAATTTCAAACCGAACAACTTCTAACCGTCCTATCTTATCCAAAAGTACCCGAACATCTTCATAACGGTCGATTTTGCCTGTGAAACGAATATTCTTCAAAGTCTCATTTTCATAAAAAACGTCAATATCATACCACCGTCGCAGTTCATTCATAATGTTTTCCAAACGCTCTTCCTCAAAAGCAACTATCCCCTCCCGCCAAGCAATATAGTTAGCGGTATTTACTGTGGTAACGGTCACCTTTTCATTTGAAATTTGAGCCTGTTCTCCAGGATATAAGGTACAGGAATCCCCATGAACAATTAAAGAAATCTGTCCATTCACCAAGGTTGCTACCGTTGTTTCGTTATCTTTGTAAGCTTTTACATTAAATTCTGTCCCCAGAACTTTTATCTCATAAGCATTAAATTCAACAATAAAAGGTATATCTGCCTTAGCTACCTGAAAATAAGCTTCCCCACTCAATTTTACACGTCGTTCCTTTCCGGCAAAAGGAACCAGATACTCCAAATTTGATTCCGCATTCACCCATATTTTCGATCCGTCTTCCAATTCTACCAAAAATTCCCCTCCATGCGGAACTTCCAATACATGCAATTCGGACTTTTGGGTCAAGCTATCCTGTAAAACATTGTAATTCAAAGTTTTATTCCGTCGTTCTATAATCATTCCCTCATGTCGGATTAATTGTCTCTCCTCCTTTTTACAAATCACAAAAGTTTCTTTGTCACCTGTATGCAATACAGCTTCTGTCTCCAAACCGGCAACGGGCCTCTCCTGTTCAGCCTGGCGATTTATATAATACTTACTTATATACAGAGAAGTCCCTAATAACAAAACAATTACAGCGGCTCTCCAATGCCATGCATATATATTCCTTTTTACATTCTTCCGCTTATGAAACAGTTCCGTATAATTCCGTTCCACATCAACAGGCAATTTCTTTTTCTTTTCCCACATTAACTGAAAAGCAGCATAGTATTGTCGGTTTTGCTCCGACAAATCAAGCCACTCTTTCACTAGACGAGCCTCCTCTTCGGTCAGATCATTCCTTAGTAATTTGACCAATAATTCTCTATCCATAGTGTTACATTATCCGTTCATCAATGAGAGGACAACCGTACACCTAAACACAGTGACAAAAATTATTTATTTTTGAAAAATTTCTTAGATCGATTTTCACTTATGAAATACAAGAAAAGTATAACAGAGAGCCCCATACGTCTCCGTAAATATTTATAAGCTCTTTTCACGTAAGTATTTACCGTATTGACAGAGATTCCACACTCATCCGCAACCTCTCTATATTTTTTCCCTTCAACGACACAAGCAATAAAAATCAAACGGGTTTGCTCAGGTAATTCATTTACAACTCTCCATACCTTATCTATCAACCTCTCGTCATATTCAACTTCCGGTAATTCTGCATACAAATAAGCTTCCATCAGCCAGGACTTATGTTTATCTTCTATCTGAAGATGTTTGATCTTATTCAAACAAATATTCTTAACTTGTACAAAAAGATAAGAATTAAAATTACGAATATTGGAAAAATCAGTTTTCTCCCAAAGTTTTAAAAAGCAATCCTGTACAACATTCTCTGCCGCCTCTCTTTCAAGCAAAAAATATTCGGCAAAATGCACCAATTGCCCAAAATATTTTTCAAAAAGGAAACGGAAAACCTCTTTATCTTTTTTTTGCAGACCTTCAATTACTTCCTCCGAGGAATATTCTTTTATAACTTTCACAACCTATCAATTTAAACAGCAAAACAACTTTAATCGTTCGTTTCTTTTGGCGGATTTCTGTCAAAAGAAAAATGGACAAACGATAATTGACAATTGACAATTTTCTGGAAGCTTCTCTTCCATTAGGAAATAAAAAAGGAAAGAAAAATGAGAAATAGAACAAAGAAGATTATCATTGATTATCAGACAAATAAAGAAGAGACCATAGGTCCGAAAATATTTTGACAACTGTCATTTGACAATTGTCAATTAACAAAATACCCGCAGGGTCCATTGACTTTATAAACTTTATGGACTTTATAAATTTTCGACTGATTTAATCGAACATTTTTTCTATCCTTTTCCTTCTTTTAATATCGTGCGCATTCGTTGCCGGAGGTTCAATTGTGTACTATCGACTTTAGCTTTTCGCGAAGGGATAAAAAGATCCTTGTATTTCGCTTTCGTAATACGGAACTTCATCTTATCGAGATTCCCTGAAATATCCACACCGGCCCGGAAAGGCAAAGGTGATTTCAGGATAGAGATATGATATTTAAAAGTCATATCGATATTGTGTTGTCCGCCGACAGCAGCCTTATAACGGTCGATTTCTACCAGAAAAGGGAATATCTCGATCGTCCCATCCTTCACCATTAAATCTACTGAAATACTATCGATCATATTCCGCTTTTTATTCTTAAACATCAGCATTTTCGAAATTTCAGCAAAAGTCTCCCCATCCATCAGCACCAGATCGCGGCCGTCCAGATAAGCCGCAGCCCTTAGAGTCGGCAAATCGATGTTCATGGCAGAATCCAGCCACGAATCTGCAGCAATGTGAAAATCCACCAGTCCCTCGAACGACCTCAGCATAGGGAAAAGCGTATCTAAAGAAGGGATCAGTCCAACCAGACTATCGATCCGAATGTCGTGCATCTGCAAAGCAAAACCGGCATAAGCCTTGGTGGTATCTGTCGCCCGATACAGAGCCGTGGTACTCATATTGGCAGCCGAAGAACGTAATTCCAGATCCGATAGCTGGATGCATTGATTGCGCATAACTACTTCTCCATGAATACTATCCATTTGCAATTTTCCAAACAATACTTTCTTTATATCGGTCTGGAAAGTAAAGTCGATACCAGGAGGAACCACAAACAAGCAATTACTTCCTTCCAAAGCAGTAGTATCACTGACAACAGGAACTTCATCCATATCGTCCAATTCTGTAGAAATCGTATCCCGGAAACCGGCTTTCACCTTCTCCATATAGGCCGTTCCTCTTTCCATCGCCCGCATCAGCTGATTGCAATCTATTCTATCGGAAGTAACCAGCAACTGAGCTTTCAGTTCTTCTTTCTTAAAGAACGACTTAGCCAGATTAGTCACATTTCCGGTAAGCCGCAAATCCGAACGCCCCAGATGCAGCACGGCCGAATCCAGCTGAATTTCATTCCGGTCGAATCTCAATCGGGTACCCGGCATCCGCATACGCACCGGAAAATAAGGCGTATAAGCCCTTAGACCGGTAAAATCGACGTATCCTGTCGGAAGCCAGATCTTCGTATTACGTTTACTCCGGACAGCCTCGACTTGTACCTCTGCCTTGGCAAAATTCAAACGGTTGCCCATAGCTCGCAAGCGCAAACTATCCACCTGCAGTTCTGCATTGATCTGAGGAACTTTTTTATTACGCTTCGAGGGCAACAGCGAAGCTTTAGCATTCGCCTGTTTCAACCCCACCAGCAAAGTATCACGGACGATAAACACCATCCGTCCCAAATGTAGGTTAGCCCCCATGGAAGCCACTACAGAAGTATCTTTCAATGGCGAAGTTCTCAGCGCCAGATAAGTCGTATCCATCAACAAACGTACCTTATTGCGGACATGGATATCCAATCCGGAATAACCGACCACACCGTTCAATAAATCCGTTCCCTGGACAGACTTCGTATTCTTGCGGTTAGCGGCAAAAACCAGTCCTGCCGACTTAACATTCATAACGATACTATCCTTGGGGATAAAAATATTCACATCCTTCATTTGACACCACCCGCCGATTCTCAATTTCCCATAATCAGCATTCCGGACATCTTCGACCAGGACATCCGTTTTTAAAGAAGTATTCAGCGTACCCCGGCAAGTAATTCCATCCGCCAAGGGAAAGATTTTTGTCAATTCTTCAAAATTCACCAAAGCCTTTACTTCAGCTTTCAGGGTAGGTGCTGTCAACAAGCGTTCGGCATCACCCGCCATATCGATATCGATACCTCCACCTTTCATACAGAAATTCCGCAAATTCACATAAGACTCCTGTTCTTTCTGCAAATCGATCAAAGCAAAAAGATCTACGTTCAGGGTATCGATTTTCGAAGGCATACCGGGATAAGCGATAAAGCCATCTTTGATCCGAAATTCAGAAGTCAGCAAGGGAATATTCTGTTGACCGTAAATACCTTTAATCTCTCCCTGGCACAATACATCTCCCCGCACCTCCACATTTTCAGTCTTATGCAGAATAGTATCGGGCACCAAGTCCAATAGTGTCTTTAATGTCGGAATATGTATTCCATACTTTAAATTCACCAGTAAAGTATGATTTACGGTATCTCCTCTTAAAGTTCCTCCGGCTCCGAAACGGATACCGTTTACATCGACTACGGCTTTCTCCAAAGTGTATAATAAGGAATCCCGGTTGATTTTCATACCGGTTTCTATTCCGAAAGCCAAACGGTTGACCAGCAACTGTCCTTCTTGCCAAAACAATACGTTTTCAGTTGAAAAATCCAGTTTCAGCCGAGAACGGCGTTTACCCAGATAGCCATCTACTCCAAGGTTTATTCCGGTCAATCGGGTATACAAACGCGTATTCCGGTCATCGAAAACAAGCCTTCCATTCCGGATTCTAACATTCCGCAAACGTATTCCCGAATCGAAAGTAGTGGTATCCGCCATCGTTGTATCTACAGTAGTCGTATCTGCCGCTATCCGGAGTATATCCCAATTGGGAACACCGGCCGAATCTACATAAGCATATATCTCCGGCTGTTCCAATACGAAATCCTTCACCACAATACGGTTCTTAGTCAGGTAAGCGATCGGATTTATAGTCAACAGACAAGATTTTATATTCATCAAGGAATCCTGCATGGTCGGCTCGCTATTAGCCGTACTATCACGGAATGTCCCGGAAATAACAGAAGCATCGTCCAATTGAATTCCAAAATCCGGGAAAGTAGAGAAAAAAGTCAATTCAATATTTCCAAAATGTACCTCGGCATTCAGGTATTCTTTTGCAGTCTTCTCTACCAAAGGAGTTAATTTTGCCGGGGTAAAGATAAAATGAATAGCAATAGTGACACCGACCAAAATCAGTACCACTAAAGCTAACAGGCTCCAGAGAGTCCATTTCAACACCCGTTTTCCCAGTGACTTTTTCATCTTCAATCCACTAATTCAATAATTTATTTATAGATCAAATACTTCTCTCTGATTTTCTGAAACTCTTCCAATGGAGAACGCCAGGTAGCTCTTATCTGCTGCTCGCTCTTACCTGCCTCAATATCTTTTCTGAGTTGATCTGTCCCGGCCAATTTCTCGAAAAAAGAAGTGAAAAAAGGAGTTTTTCCGGTATAATTCCGATAAGCCAATAGTAACCAATCCACACGTAACCGTTGTCCCTCTCTCACCTCATCGTATTTATTCCTCAGGTCCATGCCATAGCATTTCAATCCCAGGCATTTGGGATTTTTACTCATACCGGGAATACTTTCGGGTACAAAAGTATAAGGCATACCTTTCAATTCGGGATGCCCGAATACCTGAAAGGGAGTATAGGTCCCACGCCCTTCACTGACTACCGTTCCTTCAAAAAAACAAACCGAAGGATACAACATGACCGACACTTTATCGGGCAAATTGGGAGAAGGTTTCCGGGGTAAATCTACCGTCATACTCCTCTTCCATCCCTGACAAGGAATCACCGTCAAATCACATTTCTTTTTATCTTTCAACCAACCTTCTCCATTAATCATCCGGGCATACTCACCGATAGTCATCCCATAAACGACAGGAACCGGATGCATTCCGACAAAAGACCGGTATTTCATTTCCAATACAGGCCCGTCTACATAAAAAGCATTCGGATTCGGACGGTCCATAACCACAAGCGGAACCTGATTCTCGGCACAAGCCTCCATCACATAGTGTAAAGTAGAGAGATAAGTATAAAAACGGACACCGACATCCTGCATATCGAAAACAACCACATCCAATCCCTGCAAATCCGCCGGACTCGGTTTTTTCTTCTTTCCGTATAAGGAAATGACCGGTAAACCGGTCTGCCGATCCCGGTAATCACCCACCGTTTCCCCAGCATCGGCATCTCCTCTGAACCCATGTTCCGGACAAAAGATACGTATCAATTGTACCTGATGATCACGCAGGAAATCGACACTATGCTTATATCCGTCCCCGGTTTCCAGCACAGCAGTCTGATTAGCCACAATCCCGACCTTTTTGCCTTCCAACAAACTCCGGTATCGGTCAAAATGCTGAATACCCGGAGAAACGGCTTCAGCCCCTCCGATTATTCCACACCACAAACACAGAAAAAAAATGCACTCTCTCATTATCCCTTTATTTCTTTTCTTCCTCGGGGAAATCGATTTTCATAGAATTTACAATACTTTCCACTTGTCTCAACATATTCCGTTTTTTACCATCGGGAGCGTATACATAGCCCATCATATAGATAATACGGCTATTCTTTTCATCCAATACGACATTCAAAACAAACGGCCCCCCCATAAAATCATTTTCGGCAGTCCACAAACCTCTGATAAGCAAAGCATAATGAATTCCGTCATATTTATAAAAAGCAGCAGTCATCGGAGTCTTCAGATCCAAAGCCATCCAGGTACTATCCCGGGGCCCAGGAATATATTTCTTCAACTCTTCATTCATCCGGTCCAGGATAATCTGGTAATCCATCTGACTTTCATGTTCATATTTTTCCTCAAAAAAAATGATCCCCTTGCTATCGACCCGGGTCTCGGAAGAAATCCATACAAAATTCGAAGTATCTTTATTTATATAATATCCTCCGGGACAATACAACAGGAGGTCGTACTTATTCTTAAACATATTGAATATCTTCGTATCCGGTGTTTTCTTGTATACCTCGATCAAACGGTCACGTTCTGCCTTGAGATACACGTTCATCATTTTATTTTTATTGGCATTGAAGATTTTATAAAATGCCTCTACATCCGGTGCACTGATTTGAAAAATCTTCTGAGAACGAGCCCAGGGACTCTCGTGAAACACGATTGAAGCCGTATCGACTTTATCCTTAATCGAAACAGTCAGTATATTCCGATGAAAACGGACATTTTTTTCGAAATTAGAAGGCGGAAGATTGATCAAATCAAAGACCGGTTCGCCCTGAGGTAAGCCCAATTGAGGCTGTCCGAAAAATTCCTTGATAGTATCCCCGACATGACCTTCCCACAAAGTTTTCGGCATAACGACGAGCAGTTCATTCGTAGAACCGCTGACAGGAGGTAAAGCTGACCGCCGGGCACCGCCACCTTCTTTACAAGAGAACAAAAAATAACTCAGGGTCAACACCAGCAGACTGACTAATATTCGTATCTTCATTTTATTATGATTTAAAATATACATTAAACTTATTCTGTAAAATCCCCGTATTTACTAGCCGAACGATCTAAAATCGCCTTTACCGATCCGACCAGAATTTTCGCTTCGACCATCAAAGGAAGCCGATATTCGTCTTTACTCAACCAAATCTTCATATTTTCGCCTCCTTTGAATACCTCACCTTCAACCAACAAGGGAGAAAAAACGTAACATTCCTGTTTCCGGCCGGCAATCTTGCTTTTCACCACACCCAGATAACGGATATACAAATCATAAATTTTACTATCGATCAAAATCCGGATCGGAATCAAGTCGTTTTTTTGGTATTTATCAAAATCCAACTCCCGGGCCATCCAGGCAACCGAAAGCATATCATAGGTTTGACCGAGTAGTTTCACTGTATCTGTCCGTCTGAATTTTCCAATCCGATGGATATCTCCCAATACGACAGAATCGTCATAATGAAATGTATAATCGAAAGTCTTATGATAATTCCCTTCATGAGCTTTTCTCGAAAATTCATAGGGCATAAAAGTATTCTTGTCAAAATGCGATATCAGGGTGTCCCTGATCGTGAATATCCAATCCCAGGAAGGTAAAGAATAACCCACAGCTTTTAAACGTTCGGCATTCGGATATTTTTCGGAAGTCGTCAACGAAAAATCCACCCGCCCAGCCTTGACCCAAATAAATCCCCAGTTATAATATCCGGTATATACCAACTCTTCTATAGGCGGGTATTTCGATTGGGCACAAAGCGACAGGCTTCCCCCCAATAACAACATCAATATCCAAATTTTTTTCATATCCTTCTATTTATCACTCTCATCCTTATACGGCTTCAACAAATTAAATTCCTGCTCAATATCAAAATTTTGTTTGACACTGATTTCGACAGGTAAATAAACGATTTCTTCAGGCTGTTGGTTCTTCAAATACAAACCGGTATCCCAAATTCCATTGCCATTGGTATCCAAGATCGCCCTAAACTTGTATTTCCCCTCGGGAATCAACGGGAAAGTGACCTGTCCATCCTGGTTGATAATTTGCTCCTGTACCACTGCATAAGAACGTTTTCCATTCTCAGATTTCCCATTATCCGACTTATAGAGTTGTAGAATAACCTGTCCCTGCACGCCACTCACATTGAGCATAATCTTCCCGTAAAATTCTTCCTGACGCACTTTGAATTTTTTCTCCAGTTTGTTATTATGCCGTCCATAAATATCGTTGACAGAAGCAGAATCCAAAGTCAACAGATATTCCTGCCCGGCTTTCCAGGAAGCATCGATATAAATACGCCGGATCTTCAGACTATCTTCTTCCAGGGTAAATTTCAGCGGCTGATAAAGTGTATCCACTTTCTCCGATATATGCAGATTCTCCAAACCCGCCTTGTCGACCGGCCGGTTAAATTCCAACCACAAACGGGCACCCAAATCAAAATCGTTACCGGCATTCGATTTTATTTCCACAAACTCAATCGCCGGAGTTTCAGGTTCGTCTTTCCTGCCCTTCTTATTGTCGGGCTTCTTTTTGTCTTTAAATGTATAGCGGCTGGTATCGGCAAAGGTCGTCAACCGACCGGTACTATCTGTCCGCAAGTAAGAAAGGATAACATTCAAGGTATCTTTTTTATACACGGTAGAATCTTTAATCCACAAAGCCAATGTATCGTTTCCGGCCGAATGTTCCAACACATACCAATCCTCCGGTAGCGGTTCCGTCGACAAGGTATCGAACAAACGGGCCTTAAACTCATTCTTTTCCGGAATACTAAAGATAAAATCGAGGCGTTCCCGTTCCTTCCGGTCGTCATCGGTCATATACAACTGGGTCAGCTTTTCCTGAAACAAACGCAGATAAAGATTGTTAGGCCCAAATCCCAGATATTCCTGTGTGACGATACTATCCTTCATCGTTGTGTCCTGCCCGACGATTTTATCGACAACCCGGAACGTATCTACCCGGGTCATAGTCATCACCACGGGACGCACCAAGGTATCCAGGTAAGCAAACATTTCTGCTTCGGGCGTATATTTATAATCCCGGTTATCGTCCTGAATCGCCACGACACGATAAATCGTATCTTTCAAGTTCGTCAAACGGAAAAAACCGGAACTATCCGTACGGGCGACATAGTCAGGCACCTCCAGCAAAGGCATCGAATCCGCCAGATTAGAATACAATTCGACATATACATTTAAAACCGGTTCGCCGGATTCCGCATTCACAACCTGTCCGCTCAATTCCAACGAATCGATTTCATTCCCGGTAGAAAATACATAGCGATAAAATCCCAAAGGATTTCCCTCGTTATTATCGGATATAGCATCTGCAAAATCCAAGGTATAAGTGGTATTCGGTTTCAAGGAATCCACAAATTCGACTTGTACATATTTCCCCTTTAAACGAGGCTTCGGTTTTTTCTTTTGAGGCGGAGAAATAATGAACTTCTCGTTAATATCTTTTAGCTGGACAAACTCATCGAAATAAATGTTCACCCGCTTTTTATCGAAATTTTTAGTAAAAGAGGCCGGTTCTTCGAGGATCACTTGGGGTGGGGTCGTATCTTTAGGTCCACCTTCGGGATATCCCCGGCTGGCACAAGCATAAATCACTACTGCCATAACTAACATAGCCAGCCACTCCCAGCTGAAAGCTCTATCGTCGTTCTTCTTCATCCCTATTATCTATTTACTCAGTCAGATCTCAATTTACAAAGATAAACTATATCGGACAAAAGGGGAATAGTTAAAGGGAAAAAAGTGAAAAGAAAAAATCAGACCGTTTGAGCCAGACACCCTAAAGAGAAACGCACATTTCCTGCCTGAGCCAAAACCTGCAAACAAGCACCGATCGTAGCTCCTGTCGTTATCACGTCATCGACCAACAATACCTTTTTTCCTGTAATTTTAGCGGGATTGCGCAACTCAAAAATATGCTCGACATTTTTAAGCCTTTCGCTTGCATTCTTCCCGGTTTGCGATGCATTGTTCCGAACCCTGAAAAGCACATCGTCATAAATGTCTACTCCTATCGTTTCGGCCATACCACAAGCAATTTCCCGGGCTTGATTAAATCCCCTTTCTTTTTCCCTTTTGGGATGTAAAGGCACCGGAATGATACAATCTGCCTCACATTCATTTTTAATCTTCTCTCCCAGCAAACGGCCGAGATAGATACCCAGAGACCGATGAGAACGATATTTAATCCGGTAAATCAAATTTTTATAGGGGCTGAATTTATTATAATAAAACAAAGAGAATAATTTTTCAGGCCGGTAAGCGGCATCGAAATTCAACAACACATCTTCCTGAATAGCATAGGCCTGATCGGAAAACGGGAAATCAGCCAGACAGGCGGTACACAAATACACTTCACCTTTCATCAGGCTTTCCCCGCAAACGGTACATATCCGGGGGTAAAACAATTCACAAACAGCCCTTCCCGAAGACAACAATCTGTCTTTTAGCCATCTTCCGATTCGCAATCCAAGCTGTCGTGTCATAAATTCAGGTTTTAGCCATCCGACCCCATCATATTCAACTTTTCAGACGATATCCTCTGAACCAATCTATTTCCATACGTGCGGGTAACTGTTTTTCCAGAGGTTCTTTATTGGTTCCCAAAGAGAAAACGACATACATCGGAACGTCCGGGATATGTTCGGTTTCCTCTTTCACCACCAGATCGTTTACCATCCACACCATTTTATTTTCCGTCCACTCCAAAGTGAAAATATAATAGGCATTATCGAGCTCCAGCTCTTTGATTAATTGGATATCTTTATTGACCGCTGTACGATAAGAATACACTCTTCCCATATGTACTCCATCGGCCTCACACTTCATGATTTCCACATGAGGCACCTCTGTATCCCCCAGCATCCAAAAACAAGAAGTCAGGGCACAACGATTCAGCTTAATCTTAGCCTCAAAACGACCGTAGCGCTGCCTCAAAGCAGTGGCAGAACTAATCATAGCAGAGGAATAATCGTATTTTTTCTCCCGTATTCCTACCTGCCGGTCCCAATATTTTCCGATGATCGATTCTTTTCTAAAATTCAGACAAACCGCACTCTCACCGAAGGTGATATTATCCGGTGAGTACAACTGCATATCCTCTCCCACCCCATAGGTATCGTTCAAAAACCGCTCTCCGGCATAATAACGGGTAATCCATTTGGTTTCATCCAGGCGTCCCTGATTGAAATCGTCTTCAAACACCAATTGCCATCTCCTCATACTATTAAAATAAGGGTCCTGAGCCAATAAGATATATTTAGCTATTTCGGGGCGCTTTTTCAAAGCATCGAATTCGCAAAGTAATTGATAATCTTCGGTCGTCTGATACCGGTTTTTATTCAAGAGATAAGCTCTGTTTCGCTTGAATTCTTCCGAACGGATATAAGTTTCCAAATGCGTAAACTTTTGTGGCAAATCCGTATCTTTAACCTCACGGTATTCTTTAAAACGACGTAATTTCTCTAATTTGATCAAAGCAGCGATCTTCGGCTGACGAATAATTTCCTGATAAGCTTTATATTCGACGGCATGTAATTTCTTATCGAAACCGGCCGACATAACCATCACTTTCAGCTTCTGATACTCTTGATATTCAGGCAAAGCTTTTACCCGTTCATACCCCTTCAATTCTTCAGAATCGGCAATCAACAGATAAGATTGTAACTTACGCACCTTGAGCAAAGCTTTATATTGCCGTTCTGCTTTATAATATTCGCTGTCCTTATAAGAGAGCTGTTCGATTTCTTTCCGTCTTTCCTTAAACTGAGCACTATTTACATACTCTTCAAGCTCGCGATAACGTTTTAGCTCTTCCCCTTTTTCCACCCTCAGAAACAATTCTTCATCTTCACGGAATACGGCTCTGAAAGTTTCCGCTTCATAGGTCGTACGAAGTAGTTTATGCTTAGAAAATAAAAAAGAAAATAATCCCATACACTACAATAATTAACAGATCAGACACTATCACACATCAGATAGCAAAGTTAATGTAAAAAAAACAAAAAACCTATTTTACTGCTTTACAAAATTATAAGTGATCGTACCTTTCTGCAGCGCAGGGGCGTCCGGTTTTTCATTAAAACGCGAACGTTTAGCAGCATCGACAGCCACCCGCCACAAACAGTCGTCCGACTGAGACTGATCTTCCAAAATTTTAGCTTTCTGGACCACACCTTTCGGATTAACCAGTATCTCGACTACAACTTTACCTCCATATTCACATTTAAATACCGGAATCGGCAGAAAACGGGCATACCGGTCTTTCAGATTATAACTGACACTACTTTCACCGGCATAAAAAGTAGATTTCAAAGAATCCAGTTCCTGTTCCCGTTTATCGCGATCATTTTGCAAACTGTCTTTTTGGTAATTTTTATCGCGTTGGGCTTTATAACGTCCGCTATTTCCTTCTTCTTCCAACTCCTTCAAAATCTCGTCCACATATTGCTGTACACTGGCTTCCGCTCTCTTTTCCGGCTGTACGGCATTCTCATTGACAGCAATGGAACGCAACATGCGTTCGACCTCTTCCTGAGAAGTCTTTTGACGAATTTCCTCTTTTCGTTGCTGCTCTTCCTCTTTTTTCTGCCTCTCCTCCGGAGTCGGGGTATCCATAACGATTTCCATCTCCGTATGAACCTGAATCCGGGAAATTTCCATACTCAATAAAAAAATAGCCAGGACCAAGTGAAAAATCACGGTACCCATAATCCCGCGCCGATGCGGAATAATCCATTTTTCTATATATGCTTTAAAATTCATCTTCATTACTTCACGTTACTCGAAACGAATCGCTTTAATCGGTTTTATCCTGGAAATCAACATCGTCGGCACGACCAACATCAACACCGAAACCACCAACACTCCGACATTCAATAAAATAATATAGACCCAATCGAAATAAATCGGCACCGTATCCATATAATAAGTAGCCGAATCTAATCTGACAATCCGAAACAGAGCCTGCAAACCACCTAAGGTAAGAGCCAAAATATTACCTACCACCATCCCTTTGCCAATCAATCCGGCAGCTATATATAAAAACAATCTCCTCAGACGTATATTCCGATATCCCAAAGCTTTCAAAATCCCGATAAAGGAGGTCTTATCCAAAATCAGGATCAACAAACCCGACACCATATTAAAACCGGCAACCACAACAATCAGCGTCAGGATGATCCAAACATTCATATTCAACAGATTCAACCAATCGAAGACCTGAGGAGCCGTTTCCCGCAAAGTAGTGATTTTATAAAAATCGTCATCCTGATTCATGGGCAAGGTGTCGTCCAACTCCGTCTCCACCTCTAATATGCGTTTCATATCGTTCAGTTCCACAGCAATACCGGAAACCTCCCGGGGCGCCCAATTGTTCAATTTCTGTAAATGCCTGATGTCACACACCGCCAGCATATCGTCATACTCCTTAAAACCGGTATCGTAAATTCCCTTCACCGTAAACACCCGTGCTCTCGGCGGATCTTGTACAAAATGTGCCGTAATTTTATCACCGGGACTGACATTCAATATAGCCGCCACAGCAGCTGAGATCAACACCTCACGAGAAGGTTCGGCCTGAAAAAAATCAGGGTATTCGCCCTCCCGAAGATGCTTCCGGTAGAAAGAAGCATCGTAAGAGGAATCCATACCTTTCAAAATTACACCGTGAATTTCTTCCTTACTCTTCAAGATCGCCGGTTTTGTCACATAAGCATACATCTGCTTTAAATCGGACACTCTCCGGACCACTTCCAACAAAGAATCGTTCAGCTCGATCTCACTTCCCGAATAAGCATCTTCATGATCATAAGCCGTAATGCTCAAATGAGCCATAAATCCCGACAATTTAGTGGTTATCTCATTTTTAAAACCGGTAATAATCAGGATCGAAAGCAGCATCACACAAACTCCTAGCGCAATACCGGCTAACGCAATTTTTACAATCGGCACAGATACCGCTCCGTTTTGTTTTCCCTTCAATAATCTTCTTGCTATGAATAATTCAAGATTCACTCCGTCACCAATTAGTTAACCCGACAAATTTAAGGGAAAAAATTGTTTATTCATTTATTTAAGGATCGGTTTATTTGCCAAACAACGGATTCCCCCAAAATAAAACGACAGCAATCAAAATTGATTAAGCTCAACTTTAAAACACGTCGAAACTACTTTAAAAAGTAGCATTATTGTTGTACTTATTCGTCTTCGGTGATCGCGTTCGGAGACCCGGTCGCTTCCGCCGGTCAATGAAGGAAAGCCTTAACGAACCGGTCTGACGGTATAAAAACCGGAATCGGAATAGAAAGGGGAAAAATCAAACCTAGATTTAATCTGCAAACGATACAAATTTGATTAATTATAAGTTAAAATCACCATATCATTGTATTTTTTCAATTAATTTTTGTATTATTGTTTCAAAATGAAAGCAACAAACTAAATCATATCATGCAAAATAATCTGATTGATAAACAGCTGGTTGACACCACGATGGCTCAATGCGGAGTAAGTAATTTAGACGATGCTTCTATCCGCGACACGGTAAAAATAGCTAATCTACTGGAAAAAGCCACCGGCGAAAAATTCATCCGAATGGAAATGGGTGTTCCGGGTCTGGCTCCTTCCCGTATCGGAACAGAAGCCGAAATCGAAGCATTAAAACACGGAGTAGCCCAATTTTATCCGATGCTGGAAGGTTATCCGGTACTTTCTGAAGAAGCTTCCCGTTTTGTAAAAAATTTCATGGATGTCGATATCCGGCCAGAAGGAATCATCCCGACAGTAGGTGCCATGCAGGCATCTTATGTCGCTTTCATGGCATTGACCGAATGCCATAAGGGGAAAGACACGATTTTATTTATAGATCCGGGATTTCCGGTACAGAAAACCCAACTCGAAGTCATCGGCAAGCCTTATCAAACCTTCGATATCTATGAATACCGGGAAGAAAAACTGGAAGCTAAACTACGGGAATACCTGGACCGGGGGAATATCGCCGGCATCGTTTATAGTAATCCGAACAACCCATCCTGGGTATGCCTGACGGATTTCGAATTACAAGTCATCGGCAAACTGGCAACCGAATACGATACCATTATTCTCGAGGACCTGGCTTATTTTGCCATGGATTTCCGCAAGGATCTGTCTCATCCGGGTAAGGCTCCTTTCCAACCGACTGTAGCGAAATATACGGATAATTATATTTTTATGATATCCAGTTCGAAATTATTCAGCTATGCCGGCCAACGCCTGGGGCTGCTCTGTATTTCCGATGCTTTATTCCATAAGAAATACGAACATTTGAAAGAACGCTATAAAGCCGACAAGCTGGGATATACCATTACCTATAAATTGATATATACCCAAACATCAGGTACCGCTCATTCCCCTCAATATGCCGTAGCAGCCGTATTGAAAGCCGCCAACGAGGGAAGGATCAATATATTGACAGATGTCAGGGAATACGGCAAACGGGCTGAAATCATGAAGACCCTTTACAAAAACGCCGGTTTCAAAGTCGTGTACGATAAAGACGGACATGAAGACGTAGCGGACGGTTTCTATTTTACCATCTATTATCCGGGAATGACAGGAGCAGAATTAGCTAAAGAACTTCTTTATTATGGAATTTCTTCCATCACATTAAAAGGATGCGGAAGTACCCGGGAAGGATTAAGAGCTTGTGTATCCCAAGTCGGACTGGACCAAATGGACACATTGAAAGACCGGATCGAACGGTTTGCCAAAGATCATACCCCAATCGAATCATAGGGAGTGATGATTTTAAATCCTTGTAGATTCACACTTTACAAACAGATTGTGCAAAAAAAAGCTAAATATTTTCTCACTCTTCGGGGAGATGTGCAGTTTTCAGCTTAAAATGAAAATAATTTGATCTTTTTTTGCGGATTTGATTTTAAAATGTAATTTTATACCCGAATTAAATAACAAAGCGTAATAATATTACATCAATATTCGACAAATTATAATTTATTAAGATTATGGCAAAATTCAGAGGAGCAATTGTTGTAGACACCGAACATTGCAAAGGATGTAGTCTGTGTGTCGTAGCATGTCCGACTAAAGTGATCGAGCTGAATCCGGATGTAAACGGAAAGGGTTATCACTATGCTTATATGAAAAATCCCGAAGCTTGTATCGGCTGTGCGAGCTGTGGTCTGGTATGTCCCGACTCTGTAATCACTGTCTATAAAAAAAATGTAGAATAATATAAAACTACCGAAAAAATGGCAGAAGTAAAATTAATGAAGGGTAATGAAGTAATCGCAGAAGCCGCCATTCGTTGCGGATGCGATGGTTATTTTGGTTACCCGATTACCCCGCAATCTGAAGTCATGGAAACCCTCATGTTGCGCAAACCATGGGAAGAGACAGGCATGGTGGTATTGCAGGCAGAAAGCGAACTGGCCGCGATCAATATGGTATATGGCGGTGCATCTTGTGGTAAAAAAGTAATGACCTCTTCCTCTAGTCCGGGTATCAGCTTAAAACAAGAAGGTATCACTTATATCGCCGGAGCGGAATTACCTTGCTTGGTAGTCGACGTTATGCGTGGAGGCCCTGGCTTAGGTACGATTCAACCTTCACAAAGTGACTACTTTCAGGCGACCAAAGGTGGTGGACACGGTGATTATCACCTGATCGTTCTTGCCCCCGCATCGGTTCAGGAAATGAGTGATTTTGTCGTATTGGGTTTCGAGCTGGCTTTTAAATATCGTAATCCGGCTATGGTATTGGCCGATGGCGTGATCGGTCAGATGATGGAAAAAGTAGTCCTTCCGGACTATACGCCGAGATGGACAGATGAAGAAATCGAAAAAATATCGGGCGATTGGGCACTGACCGGTAAAAAGAAAAACCGGAATCATCATATCATCACTTCTTTGGAACTGGAAGCACACCGTCAGGAAGTATTCAACGAAAAACTTCAACGGAAATACCGCGAAATCGAAGCCAACGAAGTCCGCTACGAAGCACTCAATTGTGAGGATGCCGACTACATTTTCGTAGCTTACGGTTCTTGTGCACGTATTTGCCAAAAGTCCATCCAATTAGCCCGCCAGGAAGGTATCAAAGTAGGACTGTTACGTCCGATCACCCTCTATCCTTTCCCGACACAAGCCATTTCGGATCTATGCGCTAAAACCAAAGGTTTCCTTTCAATAGAAATGAGTGCCGGACAAATGGTTGAAGACGTACGGTTGGCTGTCAACGGAAGAGTGAAAGTAGATTTCTACGGCCGTATGGGTGGTGTTGTACCTACTCCGGAAGAGATCGTGGAAGCACTGAAAAATAAATTTAAGATTTAAGAGGAACGATAAGATGGAACTAACAGACATTATAAAAGAGGAAAACCTCGTACTCCAAAAGAGCAAACTCCTCACTGACAACGTTATGCACTACTGTCCGGGTTGTACTCACGGCGTAGTTCATAAATTGATCGCGGAGGTGATCGAAGAGCTGAACATCCAGGATCAGACCATCGGTGTTTCTCCGGTAGGATGTAGCGTATTCGCTTACAATTATATCGATATCGACTGGGCTGAAGCCGCTCACGGCCGTGCACCTGCCGTAGCTACCGCCATCAGCCGCCTGCACCCCGAAAAATATGTATTTACTTATCAGGGAGACGGTGACCTGGCATCTATCGGATGTGCAGAAATCATGCATGCTTGTAACCGGGGAGAAAATATCGTAGTGGTTTTTATTAACAACGCTATTTACGGTATGACCGGAGGCCAAATGGCTCCTACCACCTTGTTGGGACAGGTGACCTCGACCACACCATACGGACGTGATGCCAAACTGAATGGTTTCCCGATGAAGATCACCGAATTATTGGCACAACTCGACGGAACCTGTTATGTTACCCGTCAAAGTGCAGAAACACCTGCTGCTGTACGGAAAACAAAAAATGCGCTGAAAAAAGCATTCCAAAATACCCGTTTACAAAAAGGCCTCTCCTTCGTAGAAGTTGTAGGTACTTGTAACTCCGGTTGGAAGATGACTCCCGTCGACGCCAATAAGTGGATGAAAGAACATATGTTTGAAAAATATCCGCTCGGGGACATCAAAGACATCTAAAAAAAAGGCTAGAATGCTAAAGGCGAAAGGCTGGAAGCTAAAAGCTAAAAGGCTAGAGACTAAAGACCAAAAATGTAAATTATTGTTTTTATGACAGAAGAAATTATTATAGCCGGATTCGGAGGACAGGGGGTACTTTCTATGGGAAAGATCCTGGCTTATTCCGGCATCATGCAAGATCAGGAAGTATCCTGGATGCCTTCCTACGGTCCTGAAATGCGCGGAGGTACAGCCAATGTTACGGTGATCATCAGTGACGAACGGATCAGTTCACCGGTATTGAATGCCTTCGACTCGGCCATTGTACTCAACCAGCAGTCTATGGATAAATTCGAGCCCCTGGTAAAAGCAGGCGGAACCCTGATATACGATCCGAACGGTATTACCCACCATCCTACCCGGAAAGACATCAACATCTATCAGATCGAAGGTGCCCGCCTGGCTGCTGAGGGAGGTAATCCGAAAATCTTCAACATGATCATATTGGGAGGATTCCTGAAAGTAAAACCGATCATTAACCTGGATAATTTGGAGAAAGGGTTGAAGAAATCTCTTCCGGCCCGTCACCACAATTTAATACCGATGAATATCGAAGCCGTACAAACCGGTATGGCCGAACTTAAAACAATTCATCAATTATAAACCTTTTTCTCACCTTACCATGAGGGAACTGCCCGGAAAACCGGGCAGTTTTTTTTATTTGACTACCCGAATCTTATTATTTTTTCACAACCTTTTTGAATACGATGTAAAATCCTCTTTCTCTTTTATTTATCTTTGTCGATTCATGATAATGTGGTGTTATCATAAAAACGGGAGAAAAACAACATGAAACCTTTAAGGAATAGTATCCATAAATTCCTGAAGTCAGCGGAAGTGACCTTCTTCGAAGGATTATACCGGGATTATTTCACGCGTACCCTGTTTTTTGCACAGCAATATCTTCCCGATCCGGAAGAAGCCCGCGAAATTGCTCAGGAAACGTTCGTTACATTATGGGAAAAAAGAACTGAAATCCGTCCGGACCTCAGCGTACAAGCTTTTATTCTAACCATTGCCAAACACAAATGCCTGAATGTATTAAGAAAAAAGATCGCAGAACAAAAATATAGCGATAGCCTGACAGCCCGGGAAACCATGGCTAATTATTCGGCTCTTTCCGACGAAACTTTCGATACCGTTCAAATGCAGGAACTGGAACAACTGATCGGACAGGCCCTCTCTGAGTTGCCCGAAAAAACGAGAATAATTTATAAAATGAGCCGGGACCAGGAAATGACCTATGAAGAAATCGCACAGGAAATCGATTTATCGGTCAAATCCGTCGAATACCACATGACTAAAGCACTCGCTCACATGCGGCATAAACTGAAAGACTACCTGATACTTTTGTGTTTCGGATTAATCCCTTTACTCACTTAAATTAAAAAAATCCAAAATTTTATTTAGGGTAGTTGTAGATTTAAGTGTATATTTACCAAAAAGATTCCCAATACTTATGAATGAAGAGTTATTACTCAAATATATAACGGGACAAGCGACAGAGGGGGAGAAAATAAGGATCCTGAATTGGCTGGAAGAGCATCCTGACAATCGACTGAAATTCAATCGATTAAAAAACACATGGGTCATAAGTAAGTTACCCGAGACCAAAGCTCCGGAAGCGAGCGTACTACAATACTCCCGCAAAATCCGCCACCGTAAACAAAACCGGCGAATCCTGGGTTATGGCATTGCCGCTTCATTGATCCTGCTTCTTTCCTTTCAAATATTCCATCAATTCAATGACTATCGGCAAGAAATCCATTTTCTGGAAAATCAGCAATTAGCCCAATTGGAATACCATACCAATAAAGGAGTAAAAGGACGGGTCACGCTCCCTGACGGAAGTATCGTTTGGTTAAATTCTGACAGTGAATTGAAATGCCCGGCACAATTTTCCGGAGACAGCCGGGAAATCAATTTCTCGGGTGAGGGTTATTTCGATGTAGTAAAAAATCCCGAAAAACCGATGATCGTTAAATTGGAAAACGGAATTCAGGTTATCGTCAAAGGGACTAAATTTAATCTGACCTCCTATAAAAACGACGATAATGTCTCTGCCCTATTACTATCCGGTAATATCACCGTCTTGCGGACCAAGCATTCGAAACAGGAAGAAATCAAAGTCAAACCCAACGAAAGAATTTGGATAGAGAAAAAAGAGAGGCAAAAAGTCAATCTGACTGTCCCGGCCGAGACTTTACCCATCCTAGGTTGGAAAGACGGTTGGTTGATTTTCGACGAGACACCGATAGCGGAAGTCCTGAAAAAGCTGGAACGTTGGCATGGCATGACCTTCGAAGTGAAAGACCCGGAAATTCTGGATCAAAAATTTACCGCCCGTTTTCACGAGGAATCCATTTCCCAGATACTGGAAATCATGCATAACGTCGCCTTGCTCCGGTTTGAAATAAAGGATAAAACAGCCGTTCTGTATAAGTATTAAGATTACAGGACTCAATTTTTTGAAAAAAAATGCGAATATCGATTTAGGGTATTCGCATTTTTATGTGTATTCTATATACATTAAACAAATTAACCAAATTTATATGAAAAACGATGTATCAGCTATTCCAGCCGGAAAAAGCAACTACCTGAAACGGCTTTTATTCCTGCTGGTATGTGTGCTAATGTCAGGGAATGCGGTGTGGGCGCAGCAACCTACAATCACCATTCATGCTAAAAATCAATCTTTAAAAGAGGTATTGAAAGAAATCGAGCAGCAAAGTAAGCACTCGTTTATCTATTCCTCGAGTACCATCAATGTCAACCAGAAAGTTAATCTGGAATGTAATGGTGTATCTTTAGACAAAGCTTTGGAACAATTGGGAGCCATTGCCGACATCACTTACTCCATTTCCAATCATCAGATTATGCTGGCTCCGGCAGGGAAACAACCGACTCCGGCAGCAGTAGCCGGCAATCAGAAAGGAGCTAAAGCCGGACAAACCATCCGGGGGGTTGTGAAAGACGAAAACGGAGATCCGATTGTAGGAGCCAGTGTTTTCTTTAAAGGTACTACAGTAGGTGTCGCTACAGACGTCGATGGGAAATTCACGCTAAAAACGACAGAAGCGGGCCAATTGCTGGTGGCCTCCTTCATCGGTTACAGCAATGCCGAAGTGAAAGTGATGCCTAACCAGGAAGTCTACAACTTCGACCTGAAACCGGAATCGAAGATGATCGAAGAAGTCATCGTCACCGGTTACCAGACCATCTCTAAAGAACGGGCAACCGGTTCGTTCGCCATCATCTCTCCCAAAGATATGGAAGGGAAATTACAAACCAACGTTATGGATCGTCTGGAAGGGAAGGTGGCCGGATTGACTTCGAACCGCGGGAATATTCAGATTCGAGGAGTCTCTACCTTGAATGGCGACAAGACACCGTTATATGTAGTAGATGGTATTCCGTTTGAAGGAGAACCGGGCAGCCAAACTACGCCATTGGATGTGCTTAACCCTTCGGATGTTGTGAATATCACAGTATTGAAAGACGCTACAGCTGCTTCTATCTACGGAGCTCGTTCCGCCAACGGTGTAATTGTTATCACAACGCGCAGCGGTTCAACAGGCAAACCGCGTGTCAACTATAACGGAAGTATCAAATTGCAAGGCCTCCCCGATAGGGATTATGCAAACAAAATGTCCAGTTCGGAATTGGTGGACTTCCAAAAAATGTTGATTCAAACTTTCCCGAATGTAAATCGTTATGATGCCAACCGTTTCCAAAACGATGTGCAATTGTTATTGCTGGATTGGAGAGACGGCAAATTAAGCGAATCGGAACTTGAAACGAAATTGAAACCCTACCGTACACATGACAGGTACAACCAAGTGATTGATGAATTCCTTCGTAAAAGGGCTATCACGCACCAACACAACCTTTCATTTAATGGTGGTTCGGACATCTACAAATACAATTTTTCTATAAACTACACCGGAACCGCTCCATACGAACGAGAACAGAAAACGAAACGTATAGGTTTTAATATCAAAAATACGTTTAATCTCTTTAAGTGGTTTACTTTGGATGCAGGCATCATCGGCAGCAATAAGTCCGAAGATTACGACAATGGCGTGTTGGGTATGAACTTGTTGAATGCGGGTACCTCTTCCTATTATATGTTGCGTGACGACGAAGGCAATCCGCTCCAGATGTACAATACCAAATCACAGGCAGAAATCGACCGTTTGAAAAGTATCGGGTTGATGGACGAGACCTATATTCCGGTCAATGAAATGGCATCTCGCCACTATACGGCAAAAAGCCGTTACCTGAACTTGAATTTCGGAGCCAAATTCAAGATTATTGACGGGCTGAACCTCGAATTGCGTTACCAGACGGAAAATACCACCGGATTCACGAAGCAATATGACACGAAAAATGCTTTGGATGTAAAAACTATGATTAACGATGCTGCCGTATTAAATCCAAACGGTACGTTAAAATACAACATCCCTGTCGGAGGACAGATTGTGCAGACCAATACGGACAATAATTCCTACACGATGCGTGCCCAAGTGAACTATAACAACACCTTTTCCGAGCGTCATGACTTACAAGTGCTTGTCGGCGCAGAACGGCGGAAAGTCGTTACCTCTCAAAACGGTTTCTACCGTTTGGGATACGATGATCAGACATTGGTGTACAGCGAAATCAACGCGCTTGACTTGAATCAAATGCTTCGGGGCACTCAAAGTATATACGGAACATTCTCATTCAACAACAAGACTCCGGGTTTCTCGCATGTGGACAACCGTTATGTATCATTTTATGGAAATGCATCCTATACTTTAGACAACCGTCTGACCGTGAATGGAAGTATCCGTATTGACCAATCAAACCTTTTCGGTACAGACCCCAAATATCAGTATAAACCTTTATGGTCTGTAGGTGCCCACTATGTTCTGTTTCAAAACAAAACCAATTGGTTAGATCGTCTTGTGCTTCGTGCCACTTACGGTATCAACGGTAACGTTTCTAAAAAGAACGGTCCTTACCTGATTGCCGCAGCAGACAGGAACAACTACTATACCAATGAAAGCGCATTCTATATCAAAAGTCCGGCAAACCCGTCATTGCGTTGGGAAAAGACCCAAGTAACCAACATCGCAGTAGATTTCAATTTATTCCAAAACCGTTTGAACGGCTCTGTCGAATTCTATAACAAAAAGAGTAGTGATCTTTTGGGAGACTTCTCCACCGATCCGACCCTGGGATGGAGTTCCATGTTGATGAACTTTGCCAGTTTGTACAACCGAGGTGTAGAAATCGTATTGAACAGTGAGAATATCAAAACGAATGAATTCTCATGGACTTCTAACTTCATATTCGGATACAACAAAAATAAAGTGCTTGAAGTCGAGACTTCTGATGAATCGGCTTACAGTTACTATAGCAAACTGAACACCCGTAAAAATTATGCCATGAATTCCATGTTCAGCGTTCGTTATGCTGGTTTGGATGAAAACGGTATTCCAACCGCCTATAACAAGAATGGAGAAATTGTAAAATCTGCCGACCTTTTGACCAAGGAAGATTTAGTTTACTCGGGTACTTACGAGCCACGTTTCAATGCATCATTTACTAACCGTTTAAGTTATAAAGGTTTTGATCTTTCCTTCATGTTTATCTATGCCGGCGGTCATGTAATGCGCGATGTAAAAGCAGGCATGTTGATTGCACAGCATCCTATTTACCGCACCTCCAATGCCGACCGCGACCTGATGAATTACTGGAAAAGCGCAGAGGATAACAACAATCCGGACATCAACCCGGCTTTTGCTTTCCAAAACCAGGCAGCCATGAAAGCAAAAGACCTTTGGAGTGCAGCCGACAAACATGTACAGAAAGGCGACTACATCAAATTGCGCGATGTGACTCTTGGTTATACCATTCCCCCACATTTGTTGAAAAAATACATGATTCAAGGTATCCGCCTGAATGTACAGGTACAGAACCTTTGGTACTGGGCCGCCAATAGGGACAACTTAGACCCCGAAGTATGGAACGGCAGCAGCCTTTCACCCTCACGCGGCTCTCACCTCCCGGCAAATGTGACATTCGGTTTATCAGTTAATTTCTAAAATGAGAACAATAATGAGAAAATACATTTATCCGATACTCTGCACCCTACTGATAGTAAGTCAAGGATGCGACCATTTTTTGGGAAACAAACCGAAAGGATATGCGATTCCCGAAGCTTTTGAAGACTATGTGAAATTGTTGGCCAGTCAGTCTCTCAATAGCTGCATGAGCACAGATGCATTTTATCTGACAGATGACGTGCATTTATTGGACGATACCGTTTCTGCTGCCGACCTGGCGTATGCAAACCAAGATGACCACGAGCGCAATCTCTACTCATTCAAAGGCGGACAGATTTACACGCCGGGGTCAGATGACAACTTGTGGAATGCCGCTTATGAGCGTATTTACACATTCAACACTATTATCAACAACGTGCTTTCCTCTACCGATGCCACCGATGCAGAAAAACATCGCCTGCGCGCCGAAGCGCTCTACCAGCGTGCTTTCGAATACCTGGCATTGGTCAACATCTACGCCCGCCATTATCACAAAGAAACGGCAGCAACCGATTATGGCATTCCTTTGATCACAAAGGATCTTGTAGATCAAACATACACCCGTGCCACTGTTGCCGAAGTATACAAACAAATAGAGGATGACTTAAAAGAAGCTTCTAAAAGCCTGAAAGAAGTCCCCATTAACTTATTCCATCCCTATTTAGGCAGCCTTCACTCTTTTTATGCCCGCCTGTATCTCTACATGGGACGTTATGACGATGCTCTCACCGAAGCAAAAGAGGCACTGAAACTGAACGACAAATTGCAAGATTTGTGCCCTTATCAGACAAAGGATAAAACTACCTGGGGACGTATCGTCTTGCCCGATGGTACACCAATGCTCGAAAAGGATGACAATCCGGAAGCCGTATTTGTCCGTCTGCAAAGCGGACGTGTAACCATTCCGGTCAGCAAGGATTTTCTTGCAACATTTGAGCGTAACCTGCCTGCAGGAGCGACAGACCAGCGCCGTGCTTTGTTTTATGCCGACGATACCGTCAACATGGGACGTACCGATTATTTTTACGGGGAGACTTGCTATATTCTATATGCTTATCAGAACGTAGGTTTCTCCACTGTCGAAAACATGCTGATTGCCGCAGAATGCGAAGCCCGCGTCGGCTCCAAAGACAATGCAATGAGCTATGTGAACAAACTGCGTGACAACCGCATCAAAAACAACGTAGCCCTGACAGCAACCGACAAGGACGAAGCGCTCCGCATCGTATTGGACGAACGTCGCCGGGAATTTGCCTTCACGGGTTTCCACCGCCTGATAGACCTGAAACGTCTCAATTATGAAGACAAATTCCAAAAAAACATCACCCATACGGCAGACGGTGAGACCTTTACCCTTGCACCGAACGACAATCGGTACATCTTCCCGATTAATCAAATGATTTTGAATTACAATCCGGGAATGCCGCAGTACGAGAGATAAAAAGTTTCAAAGGTTACAACGGTTAAAAGGAACGACTAAACCGTTGTAACCCCTTTAACTGCGATAATTTTTGTAACTCTGAAGTAAAATGAAAAAATTAATTTTCCTGTTCAGTCTCTTTATCGCCTTCCAGGCAGTTGCCCAAGAAGGTATCCGATTCCGGCATTGCAGCTGGGAAGAAGCCAAGGCTATGGCGAAAAAAGAGAAAAAACCGATTTTTATCGATTTCTATACCCAATGGTGCGGCCCCTGCCTGAATATGGCTGAAAACATCTTCACCTTAGGAAGTGTAGGTAATTTTTACAACGATCATTTTGTATGCCTGAAGATTGATGCAGAAACAGGCGAAGGAGTCGAATTAGCCAAAAAATACGAAGTAGCTTCCTTCCCCACCTTTGTTTTTGTAAATCCCAAAACCGAAAAAGCAATCCATATCTCCGGTAGTAATCAAGACCGGGAAACTTTCCTTTTCACCGGAGCTTCGGCCCTGGATCCGAAAAAGACCTCTGTCTATCTGATGGAACAACAGAAAGCAGGCAATACCAAACCGGAATTCCTACTTGATTACGCTTATTATGCAGCCTCCCGCTATAACCGGACAGAAAGCGAAAAATGTGCCGAACAACTGATCACGAAGCCGGGTTATTCACTGGAAAATCCGAAAGTATGGGCCTTATTCGTGAAATCCATCCACGGACGGGACAACAAACTGTTTAAAATGCTTTGTTCCGATATCGACAAATACCGCAAAATTCACGGAACCCAGGCAGTAGACAGTAAATTATTCAAAGAATGTAACTACTGCCCGGATACCGCCGAATTGGCAGCCATACCTGATTTCGAAGGAAAAACATTCCTTACCCGGAAAAACGAGGCCGACCGACTGATTAGTGCCGAAAAATACGAAGAAGCTGCCCGGCTCATCGACCAAATGGTAGCTGATCCCGGTGCTTTCCGTGAAGAACTTTGTATATATTTTCGCTTTATGACCCGTTCAGCCACTTATAAAGATTATCCGGAATTCTGGAAAGAAAAATGCCTGGAATATTCGCGGTATATGGCTTACAATATGTCTAACCGGGATGACGCAACTACCCATTTCGATTATGCCAACCAACTGGAACACTTCATCCGGACCAACCCGGAAATTCAGAAACATCTGCCCGAGTTCCTCCAAAATCAGCCCAAATACGGCGTCAAAGAATATTCAATGCGTCCCGAAAAACTGAAAGCGAAACCGAAAAGGCATTAAATAAAAAATTATCCCAAAATCGATTTTTGATATATCGATTTTGGGACAATTCTTATCATTTACTTTCCTATTTTAATCGATCAACCTATTTTTAGTTTTCACCGCCTCGTCGACCAAACGGGAATTTTCGTTTGCAGCAATCAGTTTTTCACAAGCCGCAATAATTTCCGGCCGTTTCACCGAATGATTATACCAGCTCAGGGCTTCGACAGTCCTGATCCGTAAATCCATATCCTGCGAAGCGTCCAGCATAAAGGTAATCAGGGGTTCTACCGACCGGGCATAGTTTTGATTGCGGTGTCTACCGATTTCAAACCGTTTATCTTTGGCTTTGGAAGTCTTATTCAATACGACCGCGATATTGTTTTCCCAAGAGGCAGCTCCCCGTTGAATCAAAGTCGTCAATGCTTTCAGTAAATCGGTTTCATCTACCCAATACGCCCCCTCCGTGGTTTGTTTCTGTATCTCCGCCAGCATTTTATCCGGATTCAGAAGTCCCGCAGCTTCCCGGGCCTGATAGTTCACCCGGGCGGACAAGCGGTCATTCAGTAACGAACGGACTACTGCCGGAATAGCTTCGTCAGCTCCTGTCTTACCGGCATAAATAACGGCAAACCGCCGGACCAGTTCGTAACTGTCATCCACAGCCAAGGGTAATATTTCAAAAAGTACCGGGCTGTTCATTTCATACAATAATTTCAAACATTCCATCCGGACCACACCATACGGCGAAGACCGATAAACAGACTGCAACAAAAGATCCAGCCCCTTGTCCTGATTTTCAAAGAGTTTCCGCAAGGCCATTGCCTGCACATCGGGAAGCGGATGTTTCAGCATGCGATGCCACAACGCCACGTTTTTCTTTTCTTTGACGAGAATCTTATTCAAGTCCAACCGGGAATCCCCGGTATTTGCAAAACGATAAGTAGGGTCACCGATAATATGTGTTTCCAGAAAATGCACATGTCGCGCCCATTGACCGATTCTCACGCCACAGGCCAGTACCCCCAAATATTCGTCGGGCCATTTGTCCTGAATGGTATTCACCGTATTCCCTTGAGTAACCACTGTATTTCCCTCACCGAAAATATAAGCATCGGCAATGCAATCCTCCAAATGAAAAGAACCGTTGAAACAGGCATCGAACATCACGAAACGGGCATTGGGCCGAAGGGCATGAATATCGCTCAAATGAATATCCATCCGGGCATTGAAAAGGGAATCCTGTGCCATAACCTCCGGATCGAGCGCATCCTCCATCCAGGCAACAGGAACCCCCAGGGATCGACTATAATCCTGCTTCGTCTTTTCGACATCTTTTTTACGCTCATAAGCCGTCACGATCTTACTCCGCAGATAGCGTTTCACATTATCAATAGAAAGATTCACCCCACTACCTTCCGGATAGCCGTTCAGATATTGGGTATCGTCGGCTCCATGGTGATGAAATAAAATGACATCGGCCGTTTCCCGCTGGGTAGCGGAGAGATAAGGAAATTTGGCGGGGTATTGCATGCCGTAATCATAAAACCGGACATAACTCCCCGGCCGGAATAAATCCGGCAACTGTTCACGCAACGCCAACTGCTCACCCGACCAGGCTTCCCGGGCTTCGGAATTATACCCATGCCCACGGGCCACGGTGAGATCGTTCAAAGGATTCTTTTCTGCCTTCAAACGTACCACTTTCCATAGGTAACGTTCCAAAATCGCATATTTATCTTTTCCTTCCCGGGCCATCGGCTTGATCCGTCCAGAATAGATATCCGACCGGATTTGCATCGCCGAATTCGGATTCAAGCTATAATAAAAATACAACGGCTGAATGGAATCCTGTTTCAGGAAATCGAACTGCAAACCGAAATCGTCATAATAACGGTCGGAAGGAATACTCGACTGATCCCAGGGACGTTTCTGGTCCATTTTGAAGGCAGAAGACAAAAACTGGGCATCCCGGATCATCGGAACCGGTATATCCCCGACAAAAACCGTCCCTTCTAAAGGCATCCGGCGATCCTCATACAATTCTTTCAGCAAGGCCCGGATTTCTGCGGGGCTTTCCCAATCATCGATCAGGATCCAGGTCGCCAGTCCATCCTTTTCGATCGCATCCCGATAGGCCTCTACAGCTGTTCTCACTTTGTCGTAACTTTGACGGTCGACGACAATAGCAAAAGCGGTGGAAGTTTTCACTTTCGGCCGGATCATCTCCGGTTTTGCCCAACTCCACAAAGGGAGTAACCATAAAAGTAACAGTAAAGCTTTCATCATTTATTTCAATCGGTTAATCGTTTGACATACTTCTCTTTGTACAGTTTCGGGCAATCCCCCTTTTTCAAGCATCTTTTCCATAGCTGTACGAATTTCATCCCTTCGGTAGGAATAGTTAAACCATCCCAACGCTTCCGCCATGTGGATCCGGACTTCCTTATCGTATGCTTCATTACCGAGAAGCTTCAAATAAGCTTCTACATTAAAGTGAAACGGATTATTACGGATATACCGGATCATTGAAATCTGTTTTTTCAAGGACAGAGTAGCCTTTGGAATTTCTGCATAATCCAACCAGCGATTTTGCTTTTTATCTGTGAGCTTTCCGATCATCTCCCCGATTTGCCGTTGTCTCAACGCAAAAGGAGTCACCGTTGTTGCAGACTTCTGCAAAGTCTTTAATTCCTCCGTTACCTTTTCCACCGGGAAGAGATACAAGGCCGACTGCAGCACATCATTTACCCGTTCTGATTCGGGAGTATTCAACCATACACGAACGACATCTCCGATCAGGCGGGGATCGCCACATTTTCCGGCATAAGCAGCTGCATTCCGGCGAATCAACTCATAAGCATCGTACAATCCCAGGCGTATAGCTTCTACAAAATCGTCGTTTGCATAACGACTCAATAACTTCAAGGCTTCCATCCTCACACTATTGCAGGGTGATTCCCGGAATAATTTCAACAAACGGGGAGATAGTTCGTGTCGTTCATCCTGATCGGCCAACATCCGCCATGCCAGGGATTGTACATCCGGTATTGCAGACCGGCTGTATTTTTCCCATAATTGCCGGTCTGCCGGATTTTTCACAATATCCAGGGCCAGAGTATGAGGTACAGCCACTGAAAAACGGAAAGTCGGATCCCCGATGATATGTCCCTCGAGCGTTGCAATCAACCGATTCCATTGCCCCACCCGTATACCTTGAGACAAAAGACCGATCATCTCGATGGTCCATCTGTCTTGTAGTACATTCCGGCTATTTCCCTGGGCGACAATCGTTTTCCCGTCGTTAAAAATATAATATCCGGCCACATAGCCCGGTAAATGGAACGAACCGTTATAACAAGCATCGAACATCACAAAACGGGGATAAGTGTTCATTTGCTTCAGATCTTCCAATACGATCCCGGTATTGGCATTTGCGATGGAGTCTGCTTTCAACAACTCAGGATGATAGAGATCGTCGAAGAAATGTTTTTCTAAATCGTATTCCTGAATAAAGTAATCCTGAATTTCTTCCGGCGTGCCTTTTCCTTTCCTGACTTCTTTCCTCACCTCGTTATAAATAGCCGCTTTAATCCCCTTCACATAACCGTTCATTCCCACCGGGGCAGGCCCTTCACAAATATACTGCTGATCCGGAGCCCCATGTTCATGAAACAACATCACATCCAATTCATCCCGCTGCAATTCATCGAATAAATGAAACTTCATATAATCGGCCATCCGGAAATTCAGGAACTTGGCGGTCCGGCTATTTTTCCATGCTAAAGGAAAATTTTCTTCCAATGCCAGCCGCTCATCCATCCATGCCAACAAACATTCGGAATTGTAAGCATTTCCCGTAAAAGAAGTAAAACAGTCCAATTCGTTCGTTTCCTGTTTTTCACGTACAACCTTATAGAGGTACTCAGCTATCGCTTTATATTTATCTTCCCCCTTCGCCTCCGGATATTTGATCCGCCCGGAATAGAGAGCCGGCTGTAATTGCTGGGGACTGTCTTCCCGTAATTTGTAATAGAAATAATCCGGGTGTACCGAATCCCTGCGAATAAAATCAAAAGTCAGATGCAGGTCGTCATAAAACCGGTCGGAAGGGACCGACGATTCGATAAAAGGGAAGGCTTCTTCATCCATTTTAAAGGCTGTCGTCAGATGTTGTGCATTCCGGATCATCGCCACCGGAATATCCCCGACCAGAACGATCCCTTCCAAAACGGGTTTACGCCGCGACAGGGCGACAATCTCCTTTCTTACCTGATCCGGAGATTCCCAGTTTCCGCTGACAATATAAGCCGACAAACCGTCTTTTTCGATCGCATCCCGATAAGCTTCTATCGCCCCCGGAATTTTCTCATAAGTCACCTCATCTACCAGGATGGCAAAAGCAGTCGGGTGTTTCATTTTCGGTTTCTGCACCTTCACTTTACCATATCCCGGTAGAGTGATCATCGATATCATGAAGATAAAAATCCAATTTTTCATAGGTCGTATTTTTTTATTTCCCGTTTTTCAGATCACCTTTCAGACGATGGTAAGTCCTCAACACTTCTTGCCGGAAATCAGGTGTATTTGTCTGATCTTGCAAGAGTCCTTCGCAAGTGGTGATGATATCTTTCTTATATTCGGACAAGTTGAACCAAGCCAAAGATTCTATCAACGACTTCCGAAGCGCGGGAGAGGCCGATGTATCTTTCACCAGCTCGAGATAAACAGGCACTCCGGGATGATAGTTCAGATTTTTCAGATAACGGATATAAAAGATTTTATCTTTTTCAGGTTTTTCCGGATCGGGCATATCGTCAGTTACTTTCCACATCCGCTCATTACTCAATCTGCTTTGTAATTTTGTCCGAAAGTCGTCTTTATTCCGTAAAGTCGATTGCGCCAGTTCTTTTTCAAGTACAGCATCGACTTCCTGCCACCGATAAGCTTCCAAAGCAGTCAGGACATTGAAATTCACCCGTTCCGACAAATAATCGTTCAGATAAGTATCGATAATAAAAGGCAAGAACTCCGGAGCACCGATCCGTCCCATCCGGTGGATCGCTATCCGGCGGATAAATTCATACGGGTCGGTCACGGCCAGTTTCAACACTTCCCGGAAATTCTGATCATTCAATTCTTCCAACAGCGACATACAGGTATAGCGGACAACTGCATAGGGCGAAGTTTCAAAACGCATACGCAGCGTGTCCGATATCCCGGGATATTCTTGCTGAAATAATTTCAACAAAGCCATATTTTGCAAATCGGCATAAGGAGAATCTCTCAGCATTTCCAACCAGAAGGCAGGCGATTCGGAAGTCGTCAGCCAGGTATTACAATCCATCCCTTCCCGTCCGGAAGAGAAACAAAAAGTCGGATCTCCGATAATATGCGATTCGAGAATATTGGTATAACGGGCCCACAATCCGATCCGGGTTCCGAAACCCAACCAGCCGAACAAATCATTCGCCGACTTATCCTGCAGGACATTGACCGAATTAGCAAATGCCACGACACATTTCCCTTTCGAAAAGATATAACGTCCGGCAATATAATCCTTCTCACGGAAATCCCCGTTATAACAGGCATCGAAAATAACGAAACGGGCATTGGGAGCAATCGACGGTACATCTTCCAATACAATACCCAACTGCGCATCCGCTATAGAATCTTTACGAATCCATTCGGGGTCGAAAGCACCGCTAAACCAGGAAGTATCCAGGTGATATTCTCCGCACCACTTCTTCATCTGACCGGCGACATCTCCCTGCCTATCCGCAACAGTTCGTAATTTCGAACGGAATTCCCGTTTCAAAAATTCGGTATATTCTTCCGGATCATGAGTCCTGGGAGTAGCCGAAATATATTGACGGTAGGGCATTCCATGCTCATGAAAAATCAGCATATCCAAGTCCTCCCGTTGTAAGGCAGCGATGACTTCTTCTTTTGGGTAGTCCCACATGCTATACCGCATAAAACGGGCATTATTTTCCCGGTCGAAGACTCCTGGCAGTTGTTCCCGCAAGATCATCTGTTCCATCCGCCAGGCTGTCAGGGAATTGGAATAAGAACCCTCTCCGGTATAAGAAACAAATTGATCCAGGATATTATTTTCCTGATGAGCAGCCACTGCTTTGTTCAGGTAATCCCTGATCTGCTGGTAGCGGTCAGTCCCATCTTCCAGCGGTTTGATCCTTCCGGTATATATGTCACAGCACAAAGCCTGGGGCGAATCGGCAGCCAGATTATAATAAAAAAACAAAGCAGAAGTCGTATCCTGACCTAAATAATCGAACTTCAAGTCAAAATCATCATAAAACCGGTCGGAAGGTACGGAAGAATCCAGCCTCGGCGACTTCTCCTCATCCATCTTAAAAGCAGAAGTCATATGCTGTGCCTTCCGGATCATCGGAATCGGTATATCACCGATAAATACAGCACCTTCCAAACGGCTCTCCCGGTAGAGACGCATCAACAACTCCTTTATTTGTTCCGGATTTTTCCATTGACCGGCCAGTATATAAGCAGGCAATTGTTCCTGTTCAAGCACCGCCCGGTAATTTTCGATCTCAGGCCTGCACTTTTCCCAGGTCACCTGATCGGTTACGATAGCAAAAGAAGTCTTTTCCGGCCGTTGCTGAGGAGCAACGATCGTTTGCCCCCAGGCAAAAGAAACAGCCAGCAAAGCTATCCCTGCAAACATACACTTCATTAAATTCATACTTCACCTTTTATCGACCTTCCAGCAGGAAGTATAAAACCATACTATCCCGGCTTTTCAGGTCTCGATTAATAATTGCAAAACCTTAACGTAATTCCTGAAGGTCAACGACCTTCACTTCACCCAATCCACTTTTTCGAATCCGGTCCAACTGGGATGCCGCATCTCCCACGACAACAAAAAACATCCGGTCATAATCCAACCAGTTACGGATACACGCTTTCGCCTCCGGGAGCGTCATCCGTTTCAGAAGCTGTTCCTGCCGTTTCAAATCATCCACAGGCAAACCATCGACCGTCATTTCCGACAACAGGTCCAACCGGGCATCGGGCATTTCGAAAGCGGCAGCATTTTCCTTGAACATCGCATCTTTGGTTTTGACCAGACTTTGTTCTGTAAACTGCTCTCCATAGGTCGAAATACAACTTTTAAACAGTTGCATTGCTTCGAGCGTATAAGCCGCCTGTACACTCGAAGTAGCCCGGAACTCATTCGCATATTTCCCGCAATCGAAAAATGAATACGCCCCGTAAGTATAACCGTGTTGCAAACGCAACACATCGAACAATAAAGCATTGGAAGAAGCCCCCAACAGCTGATTCACCATTTTTGCCGGATAATAATCATTCGAGGCTTTAGGCATAGCCGGACATCCGAGAAGAATATACGACTGCTTAGCTCCCGGATAATCTACAAAATATACTTTTGCCTGAGGAGCCATAAAATTCAGGTTCAATCTCTCCTGCGAAGCACCTCCGGTAGTCCAGGTCCGAGCTAAAGGCTGTAAAAATTTCATCACCTCTTTTTTCTCATACCCCCCGACAAAATCAAACGTCGCCTGTCCGGGAACGATATGGGTTTTATAAAAAGTTTTAATATCCTCCATGGTAATGGCGGCAACCTCTTTCTCGGAAGCTAAAGCCGAATTCGACAAAACGTTCTCCGGCCCGTACATCATTTGCCGGAAGACATGCCGGGCCAAAACCTTGGGTTCGGTAGAACTTTGCCGGATATTCCCGATCATGCGCTTACGGGCTAATTCCAAAGCCGTTTCATCCCAACGAGGCTCCAACAACATCTCTTCTACCAAACGGAGGACCTGAGGAAAATTCTTTTTCAAACAACTACCGGACAGTTGCATTCGTTCTGTCGAAACACCGAAGGATACCCTTGCACCCAATAATCCCAAAGCAACCTCGAGCTCTTCCGGTGTTTTGGTCCGGGTCCCACAATTCAATACCGCCGCCGTCAAACGTGCCAGGCCTGATTTCCCTTTCGGCTCGCAAAGCATGCCCGAATTCAGGTAGACAGCAAACTGTACAACAGGTAATTCGGTATAGGCCATTCCTTTTACCTTCATACCATTACTCATTTCACCGGTCCATACGGGTGGCATCGCCGATTCCGGCGTATTTGCCAACAAAGGAGGTTCCACCGAACGGTCGAAAACGGACGGCGTATACTCATAGGGATCGTCATCCGTAACCGCCCCTTCATCTGCCACTAATCTCTGTCCGACCGGACTATCTTCATCGGGTCGGACAACAACAGAACCAGTCAGAGCTAAGCTCGTTTGCCCCTGAGGGACAGTACTCAAAGCCACAAAATGTTTTCCCCTTACATATTTCCGATACACCCTCATCACCTCTTCCTTCGTCACAGCCTGATAATGTGCCAAATCGATCACCATCTGATCGGGACGCCCCGCAAAAACGTTGTTCCGGGCTAAGGCCTGTGTTTTGCTTTCAAGAGACATCATCACATTATACAGCATCGTTTCCTGCATAATCTTCATACGTTCCAGATCGTTATCCCGGATCCCCTCTTGCTCAAATCTTTCGAAAGCCTCCTGAATCCCCCGATATACCGTGTTCAGATCGGTTTCTTTATATGCTTTTACAGAAACCGATACCTGTCCGCTCAATTCCAGGGAACTACTCGCCACATTCACATAAGATGCCAACTTATTATCTTCCACCAACACTTTATAAAAAGGGGCATTCTTACCGTAAGAAAGCAATAAAGCCAGTATGCGCAGAGGATAAGCATCCGGATGGAATTGTTCTGCTCCGGAAAAATTCATTTCCAGTCCGGGTGCATTGGCAAAACGATCTTCCAGGACATACTTCGACGTTTTTTCCAATTGTACAGGTATCGGCCGGACAGGTTCTACTTCCTCCCGGGCGGGAATTTCTCCGAAATATTTCCGGATCATCGCCTCCACCTCCCTCCGGTCAAAATCCCCTGCCACCACTAAGGTCGCATTGTTAGGAGCATAATATTTCCGATAGAACTGTTTTATATCGTCTACCGTAGCTCCGTGCAGATCGGCGATAGAACCGATCACCGGCCAACGGTAAGGATGTCCTTCGGGATAAAATTGCTTTAACATCATCCCGTTACTCTGCCCAAAGGGGCGGTTTTCATTTTGCCGTTTTTCGTTCGAAACGACATCGATCTCCCTCTCTAAACCTTTCCGGGTCACCGTATTAATGAAAAATCCCATCCGGTCGGACTCCATCCACAGCACTTTCTCCAGCGCATCACGAGGTACAGTCTCATAATAAACCGTCCCGTCGGGTCCGGTCGCCCCATTAAAACTTCCCCCCAGTTCGCCGATTTTTTTAAAGAATTCGTTTCGGCCCAAATGTTCGGAGCGCTGAAACAACATGTGCTCAAAAAGATGAGCGAATCCGGTTTTTCCAGGCTTCTCCCGCGCCGATCCCACATGATACTGAATCGCCACGGACACGATAGGATCGGATTTATCCTCATGCAATACGACCTGTAGTCCGTTATCCAAAACAAATTTCTCATAAGGAAGAGAAAAATCTTTCTCTCCCTGACAAGCAACGATCAGTAACATACCTATCCAAACCAGACTGAATGAGCTTAAATAATTCATACCGCTCTATTTAAAAATGACACCCCACGCTCACACTCATCACCATCCGATGATCGAAGTCATAATTATGAGTCTTCAAATACTGCCAATCTACTTTAGCAAACAAATTAGCTGTCGTCCGGGTATTTACCAGCTGAGAATAAACAGCCGAAAGATGAAGATCCCCATAATCAGCCCCCAAATAGCGGGTATCTCCACCCATCAAATCGGTCACCACCCGATAGTCCGGATAGTTTCCCCCATATACATAGTCTGCTTTGTTATTCTTATTGTATCCCAAATTCACACCGACCAATAATCGTCTTAAATTATTGTCTGAAAGAAAGAAATTCTTTTTCACATTCACTTCGAACCTGGTATTCTCTATATCCCGGGTCGAAACAGGGATCAGATAGCGTTCCTCCTGTTTCCAGTATTTCACACCGGCACCTAATTTCCAGGAATATTCCATTCCACGGTTGATCACATAGCGATAGTCCAAACTCATCGTTTGAGTTTTGTAGGTAGAGCGGATACTTTTGTAATACACTTTATATTCTCCTTCTTCTCCATCCGTTTCCCATTTCTGCAAATATTCGATCCCATCGATTTTCCGCTCCTGCCAGTTCATCTCCACAAAATGGGTGTTCTTCTTCGCATCGGGAATATAAGCCATCAACTTACCGCTCCATAATCCATCTTTCGTCGTCCCGAGATAACGCGGAGAAGTCGGAGTGGTAATCGCATCCTCTACTTTCTTGGAATAACCCAGATCCAGTAAAATATTCATCCGTCCGGCATAATTGTATTGCAAACCTCCGCCTACCTGATTCCCGTTGTAGGTCAGAAAGCGTTGTATACCCGAAGTTTCCGTAGCCATTCCCAAACCGGAAAGCAGGTAATAAGTCTGCTCGACATAACTATTGACGGCTTTCATCTCCAAATCTTCCCGTACACTGGCGTACTCAAAATCCAAACCGAAACGATGATTTTTCCCGGCAGACAAAACGACTCCCGGCCGGACAATAATCGTATAGAAAACCGATTTAGTACGCATATCGCGTTGTTTCGCCCCGACGGAATTCTGATAGTATCCATCCAGACCGAAAGAAAGGAAGTTCCAGAATTGAGGAGTAGCTACCCGCATTTTCAATCTATAATGCTGGTTATTCCAGTTACTGACGTTGGTATCGGCCGTATAATAAGGCATTCCCCGATACGGATCGATGATCGAAGAATTAAAATTCGCCTCTTTCACCTTGTCCCGCGAATAATTGAAACTTCCCCAGGCAAAGAAATCCTTTACCTTTCCTCCTCCTTCGGTGTCGAAAACCACATTATTCCCACTTTCTCCCTGCTGAGGACGACGAAAATTTCCGTCATAAAACCGATATTCCAGGTCTGCGCTGGCATAACGGAATGAATAATCCAATAAAGCTCCGGCCGCATTCTTACTCTGAGACCACAATCCCCGCATTTTCATATTTTCCAATGCAGCGGGTGTATTCAAGCGATCAGCGATTTTTTCCTGAGCGACCCCGACCGTCACCGCCATACTCATCATCAAAGAACAGCAGGTATATTTTATCGTGCAGTATATATTCTTTACCATAATATTCTAATTTTAAACATTAACGATCTATTCTCCGGTCACTAACAGATGATTCCAGGCAGGCATCTTTACCCCATAACGCCTCAGCTGGGGAGTATCCTGAATTTCGAAATCCTGTGTACTGTTATTCGTATCCTGGAATATAGGCGAACCGTCGGGTCGGGTGCCGATCATCTTACGAGCCACGCTCTTCCCGACATAAGAACCTCCGACCCAGGTCATCCCGGCATCCAGAAATCCCGGGACACGTTTCCCGGACAGATCACTTTGTTTTGTACCGCACTCTACCACATCGAGAATATAATCAACAGGTACTCTGGCATATAACGTATTGCTCGAGCTGGATAAATCCACGGTCTGCCATTTATTCCCTATCCAAGGGCGATAATCGACATCTTCCGGCACCTGAAAAAGTACATAAGCGCCCCCAAACACAGAAGTCAGATAAAAAGGAATAGACAACTCATTTGTCCCGTCATTGTAAACAATATTCATATTGACGGCAGACTGATCGGGAGTCAGGGCAAAGCCATTGTAAAACTCGAATTCCGCACTGGAACAATCTACAGGGCTATTGGGATTGAACAACTCCTGCTGATGGTTCAGGGCAGCCTGGGCCAATATACAGGATTCGCCCGGTTTTAAAGGATAATCCGTTCCATTCCCCGGAAATTGCCAAAGGGTTTGGGCATAGACATAGTCATCTCCGTCTTCCTCGGGCCAAACCGGTAATTTGGTGGTCGCTGTCGTCGGATGTAAGTGTCCCATATATAACTTATCCAGATAAATCACATTCTCCGTATTGTTGTAAATCTCATAAAACTGATCCCTGAAGTAAACCCCTCCTGTCGCAGGGCGTGAACCGGAATAGTAGATTTCCTTAAAAATCAACTTTCCAGCCACGAGAGCACGCACTGAAATATCCAGCGGTTTATCGCTGCTAACGATCGGATAATTCACGGCATTCCCGTTCAGATAATAGTCCGAACCATCCTCCGAAGAAGTTTTTCCATCGATACTGATGCTATATAACCCGGGGATAACGCCGGAAATTTCAGCTTTTCCACTGGCATCCATTTCAGCATCCAACGTCAGATTTTCCGAATAATTATTCAATTGTACCTTTAAATATTCGGGAGCAGGCAAACCGGACACATTCACGTCGGCCTGCACAATGATCGTCATTTTTTCTATCTTATCGGCCTGATCGGCATTGTCGAATTGATCGGTACACGATCCCGTAACCGCTGCCATCCATAAGAAAAAAGCTATTGTATATGTATTTTTGTATTTCATATGCTTACTGATATAACATGATTCATTCTAACAAACTAATTGATAATGGCCGACAGTTCCAACCCGAAGAATAACGGAATATTTCTTCTTTCATAGGAACCGATAGTCCGTTTTTGTTTGTATAGCGGACGACTGCTGAACATGTTGTTCGCAAAAAACGATACCCTTAGGTAGTCTTTAATTTCCTTCGTCAGATACAAATTCATACAGAGTGTCGGAGGCATGGATTCCCGGATTCGGTCTTTCTGGTTGACTGTCCGCATGATAGCGGTAAACTCAGCATCCTCTTTTTTAGCCGGATCGAAAGGATATACCTGCCCGTCTTCTTTCGAGATATAACTAACTGGGATCGAATCATTTCCGAAACGGCTCCAGTTGGCCTCTTTCCACAACACCTGAGCAGACAATGTCACCACAAACCCGATATCGGGAATATTGTGGGTCACCCGGAAAGTCGTCGCCATTCTTTCTGAATAATTTTTCCGCATAGCGGCTTCATAAATCCCCACATGAGGAGCTTTGGCCGGATCTTCGGAGCCTTTTTCATAATAGGTATAACCGTTATTGAACCGTTCTGTCCGTAACCAGGCGCCATTGACCGAAAAAGCGGTACGAATCGCATCGAACCGTCCGAGATTCAGATCGAATTCCAGTCCCCGCGTATTGATTGTAATGTTATTCTGAGGAGTCATATATTTCATCAATACCCGGTAAGTCCCCTTTTCGGTCAGCGCAGGAGCAGTCACTCCATCGGCAGGTAATTCCCCGCTTTTGTATTGTTTGTTTTCGACGGATTTAAAAGTAGTCGGCAAGTAAGCCATCGAATAACCGTTATTCATGCGTTCCTGAAAAGCGGTGACTGCCAGCCTCACTCCTTTGATATTCAAATCGAACCCGACTTCTGCTTTCCGGTTTTTAGCAATTTCCAGGTCTTTGTTTTCCGTATCGAAAACCCGGGTCGTCGTCATCATCAACCGTTGAGCTTCGGGAATCTTATCATCTGTCAGACTCACAAAGTTGACCATCTCGAAATAAGCCTTCTCCGGATGCAAATAAAGGACTGTGGGCATTTTAGCCGTTTCCCCGTATCCCCCTCTCAACGTAAATGTTTTTGGCAATACATCTAAAGAAGCATTCAAACGGGGCGTCCAGATATCCTGGTGTCCGAACAATTTATCATACCGTATACCGAGCTGTAAATTCAGGTTCCGTCTAGCAAAATTCAGGCTGAAATTTTCCTCCGCATATACTCCCAGTTGGTTTACAAACGGAATATCACTGTATTTCCGCGGGCGGAAAGAAGAATACAGACTGGTATTTACCCGGTATGGAGGCGTCGCCGGATCGAAAGTCTTTCCATCTCCATTGTTTCCATCGCTTTTAAAATCCGCCCCGACTAAAATCCGGTTATTGATCCGGTTGCCTTGCTTGACAAAATTAGCCATCACTTTAGCAAACACATTCAGCTCTTTTCCTTCGATATCATAACGGGTAAGATAATCGTTGGGTAACATATTGGCATAAAGTGTCTCTTCGCCGGCAGGAATATTGGTCAGCTTATTTCCCTGATCGTCATACAAATCGACACCGGGCCGATTACTCAGAATTGCACCGTCGGTCGTCGTCATCGAATATTGATATGTTGCATTTGTCAATAATCTTTGTTCATAACTCTTCTTATTCATATAATTTACTGCCAACGTATAACGGAGATTTTTCAGCCAGCCGTAATCCAGGTCAAAAATTCCGTTCGTATTAAACGCAATACCGAGATCCCGTCCGTTGCTCTTCAGTTGGAGCCGTTCATCATCCGGATTTTGTTTCCGTTTATTATCCCCATATATCACCTCTACCGAAGTATTGGAACGGAGAACATCATGTAAGAATATATTCGAATACATCACTTTTGCAGCAGCCCGTTGATAGTATACATAAGATTGCATAGGATCCGTCACATTATAAGCGTAATCCCCACTGATATTCAGGCTTCCTTTCTTCCCTCCCAGATTAAATCCTTTACCAGCCGATACCTGATAAATGTTTTCGTTGGTTTTAAAACGTAAGCGGAACGGTTCCCGGCCTGCTTTCGAATTGATAATGACAGCCCCTGAAGTCAAATCTCCGTATTCGACAGAAGGTATTCCCCGAATCACTTCGATGGACTCGATATTGTCTGTCGAGATAGCCCGGACATCGACACCTCCGGCCGGTGAAGATGTTCCGCCCAAAGCAGTCCCGGCACCTGTGATAGCAGGACTTACAGTCTGCAGATTGGCATTATTGGAAACGGGAGCCCCATCCCGGATAATCAGAGTCCCTAAACTATTCATATTGGCAGCTTCCTCTTCTCCATCCGTCACCCCCGGTATGCCGGAAGCATTCTCGGAAATCATACGGAGATTCAATTGGGAGGCGTATCCCAGATTCGGATTGGTTGCTAACCCACCCGGCAATAACTGCATCACATCTCCCAGGCTGGTTGCCTGCATATGATCCATGGCCAAACGGGAAATCTTGGAGGAAGTAGCTTGTCCGGCTTTGCTGTTCTCGGCCGTAATATGTACTTCATTCAACCTGAAATTTTCTTCCTGCAAATAAAAACGGAGATTCGTCACATTCGCATTCACCTGAATAACCGTATCCAGACTGATCCGTCCCATAAAACGAACTTCAAGTTTCAATTTTCCGGGACGTACATGATTAAGTGTGAATGCCCCGTCTTCCCGGGCAGAAGTACCGATCAGTAAATCCGGTATAAAAACAGTGGCATAGGGTATCGGTTTCCGGGTTTCAGCCTCGAGTACAAACCCTGAAACGGTAAATTCCCTGGATTGAGGTTGTGTTTGAGATAAAACGACTACTCCGTCCTGCCGCAAAGTATAAGTCAGTGATGTTCCTGCCACCAATTTATCCATCGCTTCCCGGATAGTCGCTTCAGAAACCTCGAAAACCTCTTTCCGGACTCCCTTCAGGTCATCGACCTGAAATAAGAAACGATAATCTGTCGTTTTCCGGATTTGCCCGATAATGTCAGCCACAGAGATATTCTTCATAGAAAGCGTAATCAACCGATTCGCCTGATAATCCTCAGCAATAACAGCCCGGGAATATTCCGGGTAACATACAGCCAACAATGCAAACAACATCCCTCTGAATAACATCCGGGATATTGTTCCTTGTTTGAAATAACACATTACTTTCATGTTTACTGTTTTAATTAATAATTACCTATTTTCAATCACCACCTGTCCATTGTTTTCGCGGAAATCCGCAAAATGAATCGACCATTTTAGCAGGTCCAAAGATAATGGGAGCTCTATTTAAGAGAAATCCCCATTTTTAGGTATATTCTATCATCTATTTCTATGAATTAATGTCTTTCTACGATCAGCCGATTGGCCCGAACTTTTAACTTAACTTTCTGTGTATCTTCGAACATACGAATCACAGATTCAAAAGAATCATATTTACTAAGGTCACCCGTAAAACGCAATTGTTTCGTCTCAGCATCCCGATATTCTACTTCGATATTATACCATCGTCGTATTGTCTCCATGATTTCTTCCAAAGGAGTATTATCAAAAACGAACCAGCCATTTTTCCAGGCGATGACCTCCCTGACATTTACTTTTTTCAAGCTTCCCTGATTGGTTTCCTGATCAAAACTAAATTGTTCATTCGGTCGCAGATAGGTTTGATATTTTCCAAGCCGGACTTCCACCCCTCCTTCTACTAAAGTGGTTTTCCATGTTCTACGATCGGCATATGCCTCTACATTGAAATGCGTACCGGTAACTTTCACTTCCAAACCGGCAGGCGTTTTCACCGTAAAAGGTTTCAGCGTATCCGAAACGACTTCGAAATAGGCTTCACCTTGTAAAATTACTGTTCGCTGTTCAGCAGTAAACTCTACCGGATATTGCAAAGAACTTTCAGCATTGATCCAGACTTTAGTACCATCGGCAAGCACTAACCGATATTCACCACCAACCGGAACTTCCACCTTATGCATTAATGTTTGCTGTTCATTATTTTCCAAACCATTCGGTAGATTAACCGCATAATTCAATATAGCACTATCTCCGGTCAAAAATTGTTTTTCATTTAATTTCAAGGTTACCGGTTTCTTATCCAATACCACTTGCCTTCCATCCGCCAAAGTAAGAATAGCTTGGGGAGTTCCTGGGTGAATCAATGTAAAAGCCAATTCCTGTTGCCGTCTATAATCGCCCTGACGATTTATAATCCATATCGTTCCTATTCCCAGCAACAGGAGAACTATAGCAGCTACCCGCAAACCTATTTTCCTCATCCGAATAGATCTACGTTTTTCAACCCGATGCAAAATCGACCGATTCGCTTGTTCCGGATCGAAATGATTTTGCCACTCAAGCAGTTCGGCCAGGCTTTCTCCGCTCATGATCCGCCGATACAATGCCTCATGTTCCGAAGACCGACTACGCCACTCAGCCAACAGCCCGGCTTCTTCTTCAGAGAGTTGCCCGAAATAAGCTTTTTGCAACAACAAAATCAATTTTTGACGATCTTGTACAAGACACATAATTTGTTTTATATCGAATTACACTTTATATTAAAGACTAATAAGTCTTCCAAAAAGATGAATGATTCTTACAATTTTTTACCTTTGTTTTCGACTTTCAGGTTAAATAAAGATGAAATCAACAGCAAAACAAGGGATTAAAAATTCTTCTCCAAATGAATTTGCCAGTACAATGAATCGGTTGTATGCTCCTTTATGTTTTGCAGCCAACCGGTTTCTGAACGATAAATCGGCATCAGAGGACATTGTCCAGGAAGCTTTTGCACGGCTTTGGGAATTAGTGTCCAAAGAGAAGGAAATCGAAAGCATCGATAATTATATGTATATGTTGGTACATAACCTCTCTCTCGAATGGTTAAGAAAACTGAAATTACAGGAAAAATTCGTGAATAGCCGTTCGCTCAAAGAAGTGAACATTTTCAATGTTATAGTCGAAACAGATGTCGCTTTACAGATCATCAAGGAAATCGAAAAATTACCTCCCCGTAGTAAACAAGTCATGCAGCTCGCTTTTCAAGGCCTCGACAATCAGCAAATAGCACAGGAAATGAACATCTCAGTAAACAGTGTTAAAACACTGAAATACAAAAGCATCGACAAATTGAAAGCGATTTTCTCATCGGATACACTTTTAAAAATCCTGATGATCTTCGGCTAGTTTTCTAAACGAACTGTCTTTAAATCAAAAAAAACTTCTTTATTTTCTCTCTCGACAAGAATAATCGTTGTGAAAAAAGAAAAGAGACATACTTTTTGGGTATGCCTCTCTCAGTTAAAATTATTCCCGCTTTTATCCAATCATCACAACCAAGTATTTTGTTTGTTTCCAGAAATTATTTTCGTCATTGATTTTCAGGGTCATATTACCATCTTCACCGGTCTCCAAAGTATAGGAATCAGCCGGATGGACAGAAAGTAATTTCGCTTTTTTACTATTCAACGGGATCACCTTCATCTCACGGATATCCAAATCGGTAAAGTTGGCTTTTTGTGCTTGTGACGATACGATCGGCGGACAGAAAATCCCTTGTCTGGAAATTACCTCAGCTTCTTTCAGCTCTTTGCGGTTTCCAATCAAATAGTGTCCCTGATGAATCGCCATATCCTGTTCATTGATCGTCATTTGCTGACTTTTATTGGCTTTATCCAAAGCTTCCACATTCTCGGTCAGATTAGCGACTTCCTCGGTCTTCACTGCCAATTGCTGATTCTTCTCAGCCAATTGTTTAGTAATTTCATTCAGTTTCTGTGTACGTTGATCCAATTCCGCATTTAAGCCGGCAATCAATCTTTTAAACTCGGCCGACTGGCTTTTATTCTTACCTTCGAGTTTGGAAATCTGTTCTTTATAAGAAGCGATCGCCTCGGTAATAGCCTGTACGTCTTTTTTCAGCTGATTCAATTGCTGTTTGGATTTACTATTGGCTTTATTTTCATTAATTGTTTCCAAAGTCAATAAACGTTCGGCATCCCGCAACGATTGCATTCCGGCAGAAATATCGTTCAAATCGGCCAGCATACTCTCCATTTCGGAATTCTGCATAATATGTACTGTACTCAAAGAATCCAGACGGGCTTGTAAAGACTTATATTTCTGAGAACTCTCTACGCAACTACCCAAGAAGAACATAGAAGCTCCGATTCCTAAAATGACGATCTTTTTCATACTATTATTTTTTAGAGTTAGATTCTGTCCTTAAACAGGACAAATCCGATGCCACAAGCACAAAATCAACAAAATATACTAATTATCAATATATTACATACAACAGATTAAGAATCGCAGCTTGTAGAAAGTGGGGAAAAAGTAAAAATGCTGGGGAAATATTCCCCAGCATCGTATCCCGGTAAAGAAGACTCTCCTCATTATTTCCGATAGTCATAAAACCCGACTCCGGTCTTCCGTCCCAATAAGTTAGCGCGAACCATTTTCCGCAACAAAGGATGAGGCCGGTATTTAGAGTCACCGAATTCCCGGTACAACACTTCCATAATAGCCAGACAAACATCCAATCCGATCAAATCACCCAGTTCCAATGGTCCCATAGGATGGTTAGCCCCTAATTTCATCGCGGCATCGATTTCCTCTTTTTTCGCCACTCCGTCAGCTAATATACCGATGCCTTCGTTCACCAGAGGGATCAGAATCCGGTTGACTATAAATCCAGGAGCTTCCTCGACACTGACGGGCACTTTCCCGATTTCCTGCGATAAAGCAAATACCTGATCATGCACCTCTGCCGAAGTCAGCCGGCCTTTGATCACTTCCACCAGTTTCATAGCCGGAACAGGATTGAAGAAATGCATACCGATCACCTTTTCCGGACGGTTAGTCACAGCGGCCACTTCCGTTATAGAAAGCGAAGAAGTATTGGTTGCCAATATCGCTTCCGGTTTACAAATTCCGTCCAACAATTTGAATATCTCATGCTTGGTAGCCATATCTTCAGCTATCGCCTCGATCACCAAATCAGCATCGGCACAATCCTCATATTTCATCGAATCTTTAATCCTGGCCAATACCTGATCTTTAACCCCGGCTTCCAATTTACCTTTTTCCACCATTCTGGAAAGATTTTTATCCATAGCTTTGTGGGCTTTTGCCAAAGAAGCTTCAGAACGGCCTTTTAACAATACCTCATGTCCGGCCTGGGCAAATACCTGGGCAATACCATGTCCCATAGTCCCTGTTCCAACAATGCATATTTTCATAATCGATAAATTTAAATTACAAAGATTTTAATTCCCTTCAAATTCGGGTTTACGTTTCCATAAAAAAGCTTCCATGCCTTCCTTCTGGTCGGTCGTTGCGAAACACAACCCGAACAAACCGTTTTCGATGACGATACCGGTATCCATATCCGTTTCCACTCCCCGGTTGATAGCTTCTTTGGCATAACGAACCGCCAATGGCGCTTTAGCAGCAATAGTCTTTGCCATAGCCATACACTCATTCATCAATTCTTCCGATTCCACCACTTTGTTCACCAGTCCGATCCGGCAAGCTTCCTCGGCATGGATAACCGCAGCCGTATAAATCAACTCTTTGGCTTTACCTAATCCGACTAAACGCGGTAAACGCTGGGTACCGGAAAATCCCGGCGTGATCCCAAGTCCCACTTCCGGCTGACCGAACTTCGCCTTAGCCGAGGCGATACGGATATCACAAGCCATCGCCAGTTCACATCCTCCTCCTAAAGCAAATCCATTCACGGCAGCAATAACCGGCTTAGCCATCAGTTCGATTTTCCGGAAAACAGCAGCCCCTAACTCACCGAAACGCCGGCCTTCTTCGGCCTTCATCACACTCATTTCAGCAATATCGGCTCCCGCAACAAACGAACGTCCTTCGCCTGTCAGAATAACCACATCGGTTTCCGGATCGGCTGCAATTTCATCGAATGCCCGGTCCAATTCCTGCAAGATCACCGTATTCAAGGCATTCAATGCCTCCGGATGATTGATCTTTACCAGACAAACACGATCTTGTTTTTCCAGCATTAATTTTTGATACTCCATGTCCGGGCTTTTATTTGTCAGTTTTCCGGATGTTTGCCAACCTCTCGGTCAGCAACGGAACGATCTGTTTCACATCCCCGACAATTCCCAGGTCGGCAACGTTAAAAATCGGAGCATATTTATCCTTGTTCACGGCAACGATAAATTCCGATTCCTCCATTCCGGCCAAATGCTGAATAGCTCCGGAAATACCCATAGCGAAATACAGATCGGGACGAACGGTTTTCCCGGTTTGGCCAACCTGACGGTCATGAGGCATAACCCCGGCATCCACCATGGCACGTGAAGAAGAAACCTCGGCATTCAGCGTTTCCGCTAATTTTCCGAGCATCTCAAATCCCTCCGTATTACCTACACCACGGCCTCCGGATACGAGAATCTTCGCTTCTGTTATATCGATACGATTCTTTTGTTCTTTCACCGTCTCGAGAATCCGCACTTTAAATTTCGACTTATCGAAATGAATATTCACCTTCTCTACCGTTCCGGCACGTTGTTCATCTTTCGGTTTCGTGCGCATCACTCCCGGACGTACGGTCGACATTTGCGGCCGGTGTTCTTTACAAATAATCGTCGCCATCAGATTTCCTCCGAATGCAGGACGGGTCATCAGCAAATCCCGTTCATCCGAGATAGCGAGGCCCGTACAATCGGCTGTCAACCCGGTCTCTAAACGGGCGGATAAACGAGGGCCCAAATCCCGGCCGATCGTCGTCGCTCCAATCAGTACGATACTGGGTTTACGCTCATGTACAATCTGTGTAATCGCCTGAGCGTAAGGCTCGGTATTATATTGTACCAGCTCCCGTTCGTCAGCACACAATACGACATCGGCCCCATAAGCGATCAATTCCTGTGCCTGACCCGCCACTTCATAACCCAACAACATCGCCACCACTTTTTCATTCAGGCTATCGGCCAACTCCCGGGCTTTCCCCAATAATTCGATGGCAACTTTCTGAATAACTCCTTCCCGTTGCTCTACGAATACATAAACGTCTTTATATTGAGATTTATCCATCTTCATCAGATTTTAAACTTTAGATTTCACCGGATTATTCCCGGTTTTCCTCTAAAATCATGTATTAAATAATAAATTTCTCTTTCAATTTTTCGATAATAACATCTACAGCTTCGGCCGGTTCCACTTCGAAAACTTTTCCGGCTGCTTTAGCTCCTTTGGTAAAAGACTTCCATACCCGCGTCGGCGAACCGTTCAATCCCAATTTAGCTTCATCCACACTGATATTATTAAAATTCCAGATTTCCACTTCCCGATCGTATGCCTCTACGATTCCCCGCACAGACATATAGCGCGCTTTGTTTGCCGTAGCCAGAACAGTAACGACACAGGGAGATTCCACCTGTACGGTTTGATATCCTTCTTCGGTAGATTTACGGATCGTAAACAACTTGTCACCATCGAATTCCAAATTCTCGACATACGTCACTTGTGGCAAATCGAGATGCTCGGCAATCTGAGGTCCTACCTGCGCCGTATCTCCATCGATCGCCTGCCGGCCGGTAATGACCAGGTCGAAATCCAGCATCCGTAAAGCACCGGCAATAGCATTCGACGTAGCCAATGTATCTGCACCGGCAAACTTACGGTCGCTCAAATGAATCGCCCGGTCGGCTCCCATGGCAAAAGCTTCACGCAAAATATCATCGGCCTGAGGCGGTCCCATCGTAATAACGGTTACCTGCGCACCATATTTATCTTTCAAGGCCAAAGCCATTTCCAATCCACCTTTATCGTCGGGATTCATAATGCTAGGTACACCATCCCGTATCATTGTTCCTGTTACCGGATCGAGTTTGATCTCTGTCGTATCAGGTACTTGTTTTATACAAACTACTATTTTCATGTATTCTCTTTTTATAAGTTCAATGCGGAAAACATTATTATTTCAATAGAGCAGCAGCAATCACCATCCGCTGTACTTCAGAGGTTCCCTCATAAATCTCCGTAATCTTGGCATCTCTCATCATCCGTTCGACCGGATACTCACGGGTATATCCATACCCTCCGTGGAACTGTACGGCTTTTGTCGTCACTTCCATCGCTGTTTCAGCAGCAAATAACTTAGCCCGTGCCGAATCGACAGAGTAAGGGATTTTCCTGTCTTTCTTCCAGGCAGCCGTCCGCACCAACAAACGGGCAGCTTCGATCTTGGCATTTAAATCGGCCAACTGAAATTGGGTATTCTGAAATTGTCCGATAGAGCGTCCGAACTGTTTCCGTTCTTTCACATATTTTATTGTCTCATCCATGGCTCCCTGAGCAATTCCCAAGGCCTGTGAAGCAATTCCCATACGTCCGCCATCGAGCGTCTTCATCGCAATTTTAAATCCTTCACCCGGTTTACCCAGCATATTTCCTTTAGGCACAATACAATTTTCAAAAATCAACTCACAGGTTGCGGATCCCCGGATCCCCATCTTTTTCTCTTTTTTACCGATGGAAAATCCCGGAAAATCCCGTTCAACGATAAAAGCAGAGATTCCTCGTGTACCCTGCGACTTATCGGTCATCGCCATAACAATGTAAACGTGTGCATAAGCTGCATTCGTAATAAATATTTTGGACCCGTTGAGCACATAATGATCCTCTTCAGCAACAGCCATTGTCTGCTGGGCAGAGGCATCGGTACCTGCATTCGGTTCGGTCAGACCAAAAGCTCCGATCCATTCTCCCGAACATAATTTGGGTAAATATTTTTTCCGTTGTTCTTCATTTCCGAATTCATAGATCGGAGAAGCACACAAAGAGGTATGGGCAGAAACAATAACCCCGGTCGTTGCACATACCCGGGACAATTCCTCTACAGCCATAGAATACAATACGTTATCACCACCGGCTCCGCCATATTCCACCGGGAAAGGGATACCCATAATCCCCAGTTTCGCCATTTTTTCTACCGTTTCGACAGGGAATCTCTCTTCTTCGTCCACTTCTGCCGCCAGCGGTTTTACTTCTTTCTCAGCAAATGCTCTGATCATCTGCTGAAACAATATCTCTTTTTTTGATAATGAAAAATCCATACCTTTTTTAATTTATAGTTTACGATTCGGGCTAGAGGTATCCACCATCCATCCTCCATCGTGATTTCCTTCAATACGCTTTCGTCGTTCAGCACATCTTTTTTAAATCCGGGGCAACGATCAGAGTTGCTTCTGTAGCTGCCTGCACCTGTTCTACCGTAAACTCAGGATGTATCTCTTTCAGTACAATTCCCCCGGGTGTGATCTCCATAACTCCCATTTCTGTAACGATCATATTCACCTGCCCCTTGGCTGTCAAAGGTAAAGTACATTTTTTCAGGATTTTCGGATTTCCTTTTGCCGTATGTTCCATGGCCAGGATCACCTTACCGGCTCCCATCAGCAGGTCCATCGCTCCTCCCATTCCCGGTGTTTTTTTCCCCGGTATCATCCAGTTGGCTAAATCTCCTTTCTCATCTACTTGCAAGGCCCCCAGGATACTGACATCTACGTGTCCGCCCCGGATAATACCGAACGAAGTAGCACTATCGAAGCTGGCCGCTCCGGGCAGAGCCGTTATCGCTCCACCGCCGGCATTGATCAAGTCCGGATCTTCTTCTCCCGGAGCAGGAGTCGGCCCCATACCGATCAATCCATTCTCCGTTTGTAAAATGACCTCGACACCTTCAGGCAGATAATTCGGCACTAAAGTCGGCAAACCGATACCCAGATTCACCACGTCTCCATCGTGGAGTTCCATTGCCACTCTCCTGGCAATCACTTCCCTGATTTGTTCTTTTTCCATAGCTTGTATATTTTCAATGATTCATTCTTCGATCCAATTCCTGCGCAATAAACGAGGCGACATCGTCGGCATAGGTATTCATCCCGAAGCCGGCATCGTACCCCAATTCTTTCGCCAACTCATGTGAAATCCGGGGACCACCACAAGCCAGGATCACTTTGTCCCGTAATCCTTCGGCTTCTAACATCTCCACGAGTTCCGTCAGATTTTTAATATGAATATCTTTCTGAGTCACGGTCTGCGAAACCAATAAAGCATCGGCTTTCAACTCGATAGCCTTAGCGATAAATTCCTCGTTGGTCACCTGGCTACCCATATTCAAGGCTTCGAACATTTCATACCGCTCCAAACCATAATGTCCGGCAAAACCTTTCATATTCATAATAGCGTCGATTCCCACCGTATGGGCATCTGTTCCGGTACTAGCTCCGATCACCACAATTTTCCGACCGATATGTTCCCGGACAAACTGATCGGTCTCTCCCATATCCCACTTGGTCGATTCCACTTTCGGCACATAGATATGGCTATAATCTACCGTGTGTACACAATTTCCATAACAATTAAAAAAAGTATATCCTTTCGTCAGTTCCTGATGAAACACCACCTGAGGATTTTCAAATCCCATTTTTTTCATCAACTGTTTAGCAGCCTCTATCGCTTCATCTCCGGCAGGTACAGGTAAAGTGAAACTCAGCTGTGTCTTTCCGTCGTTCATCGTATCCCCGTAGGGTTTTATCTTTTTCAGATCGAGGGTTTGATCGAAATCTCTCCCTTCTGTTGAATATAAACCTCCGCTCATAATCTTTATTTGATTTACGATTTTTGTTATCTGTTCATCATAATCTCTACAAAAGGATTGCTATAGTTCTTTCCCTTGGCACAAACGCCGTCCAATCCTTTTCCTCCGTTTTTAGGACGCTTGATATCGGCAAAAATTCCTTTTTCCAAGGCTGTAAAAAGTCCTTCCCGTTCAATCTTTTCCAAGAGAACGGTAGCTTTATCCAACACTTCTTTCGCCCTGTTTTGTATAATCCCGTTTTCTTTAAAGACCACTTCATCTCCGATATTTTTCATATTATTAAAAATATAACGGGCATTCTCGATCGACAGATAACGATCCGACATAAATGGAGTATGTATGGCTTCGGTCGGCATTCCCAACAGTTGAATACCTTGTGAAGTCCAGATTCCGATCATATTGAAAAGAGCATCCTGAATATGTCCGCGGAAAATATTTCCGGTCATAAATTTCGTCGGAGGCATATATTTCAAAGTAGCCTTCGGAAAAATTTCCCGGGTCATCTGGGCCTGAGCCAATTCGTACAAAAAGCCGTTTTCCAGCATGGGATCCATTTCAAAAGCATGTCCCAGGCCCATTTGTTCTTCCGGCAGCCCGGCCAATAAAGCCAATTGTTCATTGATCAGATCGGAAGCCAAAACAGTATGTGCTTCTTCGACAGCGTCGGCAGTAGTCAGGTAGTTATCTTCGCCTGTGTTGATTATCACTCCGGCAAAGCCGTTGATCACCCGCGACATAAACTGGTCGACCAACGTCCGCTGCATATTGATATCCCGGAATAAAATCCCATACAACGCATCGTTCAACATCACATCCAGCCCTTCCAAAGCTCCCATCACAGCAATCTCCGGCATACATAAACCGGAACAATAATTACACAGCCGAATATAACGACCGACTTCTTCTCCTACCTCATCCAAAGCTTTCCGCATAATCCGAAAATTTTCCTGGGTGGCAAAAGTTCCGCCGAATCCTTCTGTCGTAGCCCCATAGGGTACATAGTCCAACAAACTTTGCCCCGTTGTACGGATCACAGCAATGACATCCGCCCCTTGCCGGGCAGCCGCCTGTGCCTGTACCACGTCTTCGTAAATATTACCGGTAGCGACAATGACATAAAGATAAGGCTTTGCTCCCTCTCCGATCGTTGCGATATAATTCTCACGCCGTTTCCGGTTGTCGGAAATCCGACGGATACTGGCCTCGATATAGGGTTGCAACGCTTTTTCCCGCTGGCCGGGAGTACATACCGGTACCCGGGTGACATCTACTTTCCCGGCAGCCACTTGTTCGGCTATTTCCTGCGGAGTCATTCCGGTTTCCACCATTACATTACCCAGAAAGAATAAAATTCCTTCTCCCAACACGTTCTTTTCTTTCAGCTCGTCTACCAAAATGTTCGGCAGAGGGACAGCATGAACATCCACTCCGTCGATACCCAGCAAACGACACAATGTCCTTTCGACAGCCACTGTCGTATAGCCATCCACAAAATCCTGCACCTGGTCAGCAATCTTACGGGCCATTTCACGGGCATGTCCGACTTTATCAAAATCTATTCCTAATTTACTTTTCATATATATTTTCTTTCTACTGTACTGTCTTTTTCCAATCAGGATTTTCTTCCTGCAAATAATTTTCCACCCGTTCCAACACTCCACGGTCGATCCCCAGCATCCAGGCAATACGCATCGCCTCCTGGGGAACTTCTTCTCCGCTGTCTTCTTCGAGTGAATAATCGATAAACTCATTGATATTTTTCAGGGTCATATTCCCTTCTATCCGATTCTCTACAAATCCCCGCACTCTCAATTTACGGCATTCGGCCGTTATTCCGCTATAATGGGTAGTAACCATAGCCATCACCCGGTGAGTAGTCAAAAAATCCACTACCCCATTCACAATTGCCCGTCCCTCGACGGGATTGGTCGTCCGGGCCAATTCGTCTATCAGCACCAAAATTTTACTTCGCTGCCTGACTTGCCGGATCATTTCATCCACCCGCAACATCTCAGCCGCATAAGAAGAGAGACCGTTCAATTCATCCTGATCATCCCCGATACTGGTCAAGACTTGTTCCACGAGCGGCATACCCGCCCGCCGGGCAGGTACATAAAAACCGAACTGCATCAGGTATTGCGCCAATTGCACACTTTTCAACAACACTGTCTTTCCGGCCATATTGGCTCCGGTAATCACCGTCGTTCCCTTTTCCAATTTCAAATCTACAGCCTGAAACGCTCTTCCTTCCTGTTCTAAAATCTCCCGGATCTGAGGATGGAAAAGACCTTCGAACACCATTTCCCCCTCTTCCGGAATTTGCGGCAAAGTCAATTGTCTTCTTATTGCTTGTCTGGCTTTTGCCAATACGACATCCAGCAATCCGACCGCTTCCAAAGCCTGTTTCAAATCGTCGTGATAAGGTCTCAACTGCACAGACAACTCTTCGCGTACCTTGTCTTCCAAAACCACACTTTGTACATACAACGCTTCTAATTCCCGTTCTTCTGCCCCTTGAAGGCTCTTTTGTTTTATTTCAGCTCTCAGCCTGGCCAGCTCAGCCGAATAAGTATCATAAATATAAAAATGAGGAATCCGATTCCCTTCCGGATCCAACAAACGTGCAACCGGCTCCAGTTCCGGGAGTAAAACAATCCGCCATTCTTCGACAAGTTCCCTGATTTCTTCCGAGCACAAAGCAAAAGTTTTCAATTCGAACAATTCAAGATCATCCAACACTTGCTCCATCGCCATCCGCCCGATCGTCCCCCGGATATCTCTCACCTGCATCAGCTTACCAGTCAAACGTTCCAGCCGGGATTCATTTTCAGGTTGTTCAAAAAGTACCATGATCTTTTGAATACGTTCAAATTCGGCCTCCAACCGAGATTTCGAATCGAGCCAGGGCAGATCATACAATACCCTCCGGCCTACAGCCGAACAGATATCCAATTGTTCGATCATATAACGGAATCCCCTGACTTGTCTTATCGCTTCCCTTAAAATCATATCCTCAACGGTTTTTACCGACTTTTTCTATTTTTTTCACATCATACACCGGAATTTGCAAGCTTTCTTCCAATGCTTGCTGCAAACGCAACGAATCCAAAAGTAATCCTCCCGGAGACTGAGGATTGATCGTAACGGCCAAAAGCCGGCTACGATGAAGCACCTGTACTCTTCCGCCCTTACGTAAAAAGGCATAAAAAGACTCAGGTGCGGCAAAAACACGGGTAAAATCACGGACGATCAATTCTACGGTCTGTTTCTGTACGCGTAAAAACTGAAATACTTTATCACTCACAGCACCGGCAATAAAGATCCGATGCCCATATTGCAGCAGATCGGTTCCACTTTTCTCCAGCATAAACACAGAAGGCAATTTCAGATCGATACATTCTCCCTCCGGCCCGACCGCCCATACACCTTGTTGAATGGCATCCAACCTCTCTTGTAAAACTTCGTCCACCTCTTCCAGATCGATCAAATCACAAACATAACGGGTACGTCTCACCAATTCCCGAATATTCCCGGAAACAGCAGCCCCCGTCGCTAAGACCATCGCCTCCGTAACGGTGGGAGACGCCAGGCTTAAACGGGACAAAGCCCCGTCGACCAAGGTCGTTCGTACCCCGAAATCTTTCATATGCCGGATCAGACTTTTCAACCCGGCAGTATCCGCAGGCCCTGAAAGCAATACTTTTCCCGAAGTTTTAGCCCTGGCGATAACCAACCGTCCCAAAGCAGTCCGATGATCATCGATTTCCATGATTTCAGCCACCAACCTCCTCTCCCGGTAATGTTTCTCCGAAGTAACGAATATCATTCCTTCCGGCACGATAATCTCGGGTTTCGGGGTTTGACATACCTGATCCCGGTTTTCTCCGTCAATTCCGATCGAAGTCAGAGCGAACCGATCTGCCGAATCTTTTATCCTGCGAAGGATGTAATTCAGGCATTCTGTTTTCCCTGTATTTTTCTCCAATCCGACAATTGCCAGACTCCTGTAATCGGATATGTCATCAACAAAACCCATCTGTTCAGCATTTTCATTTATGATTCCGGATTTATCCTTTCAATCGAATGAAACGGTAAATCCAAAATCACAAATAATTTATCCTTTCGCCAATAGATTACGTGTCTTACGATCCAGATTCGCCGGTTCGAGAGACAAGCGTTCTCCGCTCAGCAACTCAGCCACTCCTTCTGTTTTACGGCGCTTCTCACACTCTTCACAGTGGCATTCGTCTCTGTAATCCGTCGGTTCGGTATACGTAGTCACTACGCCTTCAAAATTACGCAACACCACCCGATTGGGGCCCTGAGAAATCAGATAGGTCGGCATCACCGGAATTTTTCCGCCTCCACCGGGAGCATCCACGACGAAAGTAGGCACGGCATAACCGGAAGTATGTCCCCGCAGGTTCTCGATAATCTCGATTCCCTTCGATACAGGGGTACGGAAATGACCGATACCCACAGAAAGATCACAGATATAGATGTAATAGGGACGTACCCGGATCTTGACCAACTCGTGCACCAATTTTTTCATGACATGTGTACAATCGTTGATCCCGCGGAGCAGGACAGACTGATTTCCCAGAGGTATACCCGCATCGGCCAGCCGGGCACAAGCAGCCGCCGACTCTTCGGTAATTTCGTTCGGATGGTTGAAATGAGTATTCAGCCAAATCGGATGATATTTCCGAAGCATATTTACCAATTCCGGCGTAATGCGCTGGGGTAACACCACCGGTGTTCTCGACCCGATACGGATAATCTCGACATGAGGGATTCCACGCAGCCGTTTGATGATATATTCCAATCGTTCGTCACTGACCAATAAGGCATCCCCTCCCGATAGGAGGACATCTCTCACCTGGGGGGTATTAGCGATATATTCGATACATTTATCGATTCTTTCCAATGGAGTGGCACAATCGTGATGTCCGGCAAAGCGGCGCCGGGTACAATGCCGGCAATACATCGAACACATATCGGTGATCAGGAACAACACCCGGTCAGGATAACGGTGGGTCAGTCCCGGTACGGGTGAATCACCGTCTTCATGCAAGGGATCTTCCAGATCAGCCGGTGACCGGTGTAATTCTTCAATGGTCGGCACCGATTGTTTACGGATCGGACAATAAGGATTATCGGGATCGATCAGACTCAGATAATAAGGTGTGATCGCCATCCGTAATGTCTTCAGCGACTCACGGATACCCTCTTCCTCATCTGGTGTCAGCCGGATGTATTTCTTCAGCTGATCCAAAGTTTCAATCCTGTTCTTCACCTGCCAATGCCAATCGTTCCATTGTTCATCGGTCACTTCAGGGAAAAACTCTTTTCTTCTGCTAGCCATAAAAACATATTTTTAATTCGTCGGGATTATAAAATCCCGACCATTCAGGCATACAACTCTGTAAATATCTTCCGTAATGCCTCGCTTTCACGAAGTTCCTGCAGTGTAATCTCAGCATGTCCTTTGGTATACCCATTTCCAACGATCATAGTCACATCGCTGCCGACACCTTCCGCTCCCAAAGCAGCCTTCGTAAAACTGGTCGCCATAGAGAAGAAATAGACCAATCCGTCATTTTTAGTACACAAGATGCTGGTCATCTCAGTATCCGTAATATTCACATTATTGATCGTAATATCACACATTTCACCATTCGTCAGTTCGGCAATTTTCTCCATAACCGGAACCGGCTGAGTTGCATCGGCCGAGAATACATAATCACAGAAGCCTAATTTCTGAAGCCGTTCGGTACTTCTCTGGCTATGGCACAAACCGATTACTTTACCGGTAACACCAGCACGTTTCTTTGCTTCATAGCAACACAACATACCCGATTTACCACCGGCACCGATAATCAATACCGTATCTCCCGGTTTCACCAATTTAGCAGTCTGAGCCGGAGCACCGGCTACATCGAGAGCCGACAAAGCCAACTTTTCCGGCAGATCTGCCGGAATCTTCGCATAAATACCACTTTCAAACAAAATAGCTTTACCATCGATATCCACCTGGTCGACATCTGCCCGGATTTCTTTAATTTTATCGATACGAAGCGGAGTCAGCGACAAAGACACCAAAGTTGCGATTTTATCTCCCACTTTCAGATCGGTCTTTCCAACTAAAGCATCTCCGATTTTTTCCACCGTTCCCAGTAACATACCACCGGAACCGGTCACCGGATTACGGTGTTTTCCTTGTTTCTCTACAATTCCCAGCATGATCTCGGCAATTTTAGCTTTATCCCCTCCGGCTTGTTCTTCAATCTGAGTAAAACTAGCCGAATCGATATTCAGAGTTTGCACATCGATCAAAATCTCGTTATCATAGATTTCGTCCATATTGTTATCCAGTTTGTCAGCTGGTTGTGGTAATACTCCTTTCGGTGAAATTACTCTATGCGTTCCGTATTTATTTCCTTTTTTCATAACGTTTTATTTTTTAATATTTACTTTAATTTTTTCACTTTATACCTTTCGACTTATAGCCTATAGCTTTTCAGCCTTTAGCTTTCAAATTCAATATCTTCCGTGCTTCGGCCGAGGTAGCGATTTCGCGTCCCAATTCCTTAGCGATACGAACGACCTTAGCTACCAACTCGCCATTGGATTTAGCCAATACCCCTTTTTCGAGATACAGATTATCTTCGAACCCCACTCTGACATTTCCTCCCATAGCGATAGCAGGAGCAGCCAAAGTAAAGGCATGGCGTCCGATACCGGTTGCAGTCCAGGTAGAACCTGCCGGAATAGCATTTACAAGCCAGCAAAGATTAGGAACTGTTGCAGGCGTACACCCGGGGACACCGAGTACAAAATTAAACTGCATGGGAGCTCCCGGTACCTGACCTTTCTTTGCCATATTCAATACGGTTTCGAGATGTCCCATCTCGAAACATTCGTATTCCGGTTTGATCCGGTTTTCCAGCATTCTTTTACCGAAATCCCTCATCATAGGCATGGTATTTTCAAATACCTCATCTCCGAAATTACAGGTGCCACAATCCAGGGTAGCCATTTCCGGGAAAAGTTCGGTCGGCTGCAGACGTTCTTCCGCTGTCATTCCTACAGCCCCTCCGGTCGAAGGGATCAGAATCACATCCGGGCATACTTCATATATAGCGTCTATACACGTTTTGAAACGTGCTTTGCTCTGAGTCGGCGTACCGTCGTCTTCACGTACGTGAAGATGAACGATAGCAGCACCTGCATCTACAGCAGATTTTGCTTCTCTGACGATTTCTTCTACAGTATAAGGAACGGCGGGATTTTGTTCTTTCGTTACCTCTGCTCCGCAGATCGCAGCTGTTATAATCAATTTTTCCATAATTATCAAGACTATTAACTTACACTATCCTTTCCGCTGATCCTCTTTTTTCACCACACAGGTTCCACTGGCCCGGCAAACCACAATCGGTTCAGCCAGGACATCCGCAGCCGAAGCTGAAATATCCGGACGGGCAGCGACCACCTTACGGGCTTCGAAAACCATTTTGCGGGAAGTATTTCCTACTTTCACGATTTCACCGACAGCTTCGATATAGTCGCCGGCATATACCGGAGCCAAAAACTCCACATTGTCATAGGCCACAAAAAGACCTTCATCTCCGTCATGCATAATCAGTAATTCGGTCGCAACATCGCCGAATAAATGCACCATATGAGCTCCATCCACCAAATTTCCGCCATAATGAGCATCTTTAGCGCTCATCCGAAGTCTTATCATTGATTTTTCCATATTTTTAAATTAACCGGAACAGATCTACACCCATCCCTTTCGATTACACCTCTTTTTTACCTTCCCCGCTTTTTGCCTCTTCGCCTTTAGCTTATCCCCCTACCCTTTCACTAAAAAATCCACGAATATTCCGGGAGTCTTTATCAGCTCGGGATACAAATCTCCGGTTTCTACCAACTCCTGCACTTCCGCAATAACCAAATCGGCAGCCGTCGCCATCAGTGGATTGAAATTCTGAGTCGTACCTTTATAGACTAAATTTCCGGACTCATCCCCTACACTAGCACCGATCAAAGCCACATCCGCCCGCAACGGTTTTTCCAGCAAATAATCTTTACCGTCGATATTCAGTACTTGTTTACCTTCTGCTACCAGGGTTCCGATACCTGTCGGAGTCAATACTCCCCCCAAACCGGCACCACCGGAACGGATCCGTTCGGCTAAAGTACCCTGCGGACTGAATTCGATCTCCAGTTCACCACTGTTCATTTGTTCACTCGTACATGGATTCGTACCGATATGCGACACGATCACTTTCTTCACCTGCTTGTTAGCGATCAACTGTCCGCATCCTTTATCCGGATAGGCGGTGTCGTTCACGATGAGAATCAGATTTTTCACTTCCGATTGAGCCAAAGCGTTAACGATTGCGTTAGGTGTCCCGTTAGAAAGAAACCCGCCAATCATAACCGTCATCCCATCTTTTACCTTTGCTACTGCCTCTTCCACTGAAATAAGCTTCTTCATAAGTATATGGTTTTGTTTAAAATTAAACTAATTCGATCTAGCATGTCAAATTTATAGAATTTAAAATCAAATATGACATATTTTATACAGATTTTTTTCTGTATTCTATTATTTGGAATGATTCCATTCGTAACAGATTTTTTTGATGATAATTTGAAAAACGCAAAATGTTAATAGTAAATGCAGATAGAAACATTTCTTAGACACGCAAATAGTTATAAAATGCATGCCACGAAAATCATTGACCGTACGAAAGCAAGCCGGATAAAACAAAGGCTTTCAATCTGATAATCAGAAAGAAAGCCTTATCTCCAATAACAAAAAACTGAATAGAACTTATCAAACAATCCCTTTTTAGGGTATCCCAGTTAGAAAATTCTGATTTTTTGTAGTGAAATTGAATATACGTTTCTGTAATTTTGGTCGGTCAACACGAATTTCAAATACCGTGCATTTGTAGGAGCAGCTATTGACAAAAGGTCGATTTCTCCAAGGGTTGTACCCAACGTATAATCTATTGCCTCAGTCCAGACACTTCCATCGACAGAAAACTGGACCTGTACTTTTCGTGCCATAAAAGCCCGTTTTCTTGGAGAAGTTGCAATATCAGAGGCAACTTGTTCTATTGCAAAACCATTTACCCGCTTTGTCTCTTGCATATCAACTGTTATTTCATATTTTAAAAAATCATAATGATTAAATGTTGCCCAGGCTGTCGCATTTAAGTCAAACAATTTCTCATAGCCTTTGGAATAATAATCCCCTTCTTTCGGAGTTACAACACACTCATAAGTCCATGTCTCGTTATTCAGATAAGTCAAATCAGGCAGTACCGGATTTCCTTTTTCTTCAACAAAATCATAAGTTTCCGGGAAATAATGCTTATTGTAGCGTTCTACCTTAAAGTCAGAAACAAGTTCCGCCATCACTTCCATCGCAAATTTACTTATTTCAAGGTCAGTGATTTTACTGGCACTAACCTCCTCTCCCAATACTTCCTCACTCAAATAGCGGTTCTTGCCCAATACCAACTTCTTCAATCCCAGCATATTCATAATATCCTCAAAGCTATCGATGTCGTAATCAATTTCAAGGGTTTCCAAACCGGCAACAGCTTCTTCCGTCAGCTCAGCAATACCGTATCTTGTTAACATCAGCGCTTTAAAGCCATCTGTATACACTTTAGCACGTTCCAATTCAGTCGATACTACAATCGCATCTACACATCCTTCCAGGTGGCCGTAACTGTGTACTGTTAATGTTGTCTCTGCATCAATTTTATCTTTCAGTAAATAATAAAGACTCTCCGGTGCGCTTTTCATAACCGTTCTCTTGCCCTGTCCGGCAGAAGTATATACGAAGGCAATGCTATCTATCTGATTTCCCCACTCATCCAGGACCAGCGCCAAACGATCTTGTACATAAAAATGTTTGTTCACCATAGTCGGGAAAATCAATACTTGCTCATGTTCAGGCGAATAAGGTCTTCCTACCTGGGTTACAGCTAAAGAAGTATTACCGTTTTTATCCATATTGGCTACCGACACCTGGTAAGTAAGATTTCCGTCACAAGGCAGGCTGCACGCAAACGTACCTCTTTCCAACAAAGTATCCCGTCCGATCCCATCTACCGTCCAAGAAACTTTTACTTTATCGATAATCGGGTCATCCACAGATTTCCACGAAACTACCAAACGATTCCAACCGGCTTTGACATCCAGGTCGTCACATTTCACCAAATAGCGAATCGGGCCATCACCTGCATAATCTTTATACGTATCTTCCAAACTTTCACAGCCCCCGAAAATCAACAAAGGGAGCAAGAGCCATAAATATATTTTCTTCATAATATCAATCTTTTGCTGTATAAACTTCCAATTCATGCACCGTCACATATTTCTGGTCATTTCCACCCATAAAAGCATTCTCAAAACCTATAGGCGCAAAAAAGACCTCGTTCACCACCACTTTCAGATAGCGGTATTTCTCTCCTTCTGCCGGGCAAGTCAAGGTAATAAAACAAGGTGAAGCCAAATCCAAGGCATCCCGAGAAACAATGAGATAATCCCCATTCTCGTTACAACGTTCACACCAACGTTCCTTATTATCAATTCTCCGGTCTTGTTCGAAATGTGAAATCTCTACCCACGAGGCATCGTCATCTTTCGTTTGGGATGCGTAAAGAGTCACACTGCTCGGTAACTTGCTCGCATAACACAACGTCCACACATCTCCCCATTTCGGAAAAGTTTCATATTGGCCGGGGCCATAGGGCCAACTGGTCCGGACTGCCAACATTCCGTACAGGCGGACCTCTGCCGGTAACTTTTCTTCCATCATATCAATAATAAACAGGGCTTTCCCGGGTTTCTCCGGTGTAGATACCGCCATCGGACCGGCCAAGTAGGTATAAAAACTCGTCCACGATTCAATACCAAAGCTTTGATCTCCTTTTTTATCCCCGTCCAACAAATATTGCTTGCCTAACTTCGCAGTGGGATCTTCCTGGGAAAGTTCCTCCGGATCAGAAAGATTATTCAGACTGACAGGCAACTGTTCTATCGCCAAAGGCACAATGTCTTTCCATACCCTTTCTTTTACCATATTCCCCCGGAAATCCTCTACGCGTACCACAAAATCATAACTGTCCCGTTGCTGTTTGAAAGTATCCCGTATCACCGTATTGCCTTTTTTCGGCACAAAACTTTTAAATAAAAGAGTGTCCGGCAATTTGGTATTCGGATCTTCCCCCACATAAAACAGGTGAGCCATACCTTTCAAATCCTCTTCCAAGTCATAAGACAAAACAAAACCATTACCCCAACCCGGAACGACCTCTAAGTTGTTGATAAAAGCAACCGGTCCGGAATCCCGGGTATCAAAGGTGACTTCTAACGCCTCCGACTCCACATCGTTCCTATCGCACAAAGTCACATAAGCCTTCACCCCTTTCCGCGCCTCATTAAAACCTGTGATAAGCAATGAATCGCAGGCATAACTACCGGTCCGGATCATATCCTTCCCAAACCCGTCCTGGTAGCGTACCCGGATACTGTACACCTTCTCATCCGCCGGTAAACGATAGTGCATCACTGCACCGCCCTCCACCGGAGAAAACGTCAAGCCATCTGCCGGAACCAAAACATCGAAATATGCTTCTTCTTTCTGACAACCCCACAAGACCCAGGCAACAAGCCATATATAAACCAATCTTTTCATAATTATTCCTATTAAATCATTAATATTACCATCCCGGATTCTGTACACAACCGGATATCATCACCTCTTCGCTCTGAAGCGGAAACAGATAATCGCGTGGCGAGATAAACTTCCGTTTTGCCCAAACCCTGACAGGTTCTCTGAAGTTATTATAAAACTCTCTGGCATTCTGCCCGACAATATTCCATCCGTATTGTTCCTCATTCAATTCATCCACTGCGGTCAACCAGCGACGCAGATTCCAAAAACGTCTTCCTTCAAAAGCAAACTCAATATCCCACTCCCGGTGGATAATCTTACGCATTCCTTCCTTCGTCGCCACTTTTCCAGGGTTCTTGGCATAAGTTTCCCAAGCTTCTTTCACATCCGGAATACCGGCACGCCGACGCACTTCGTTCAAAGGCGCATATACATGTTCTTCATCCGGAACCGCCAGATATTCATTCCATGCCTCCGCTTTCATCAAATAAAGATCTGCCAAGCGAATCAATACACAAGGATAATCATTCGTAAAAGCATTATTATAACCTACATTAGAAACTTCGGAATCCGAACCCTTCTTCATCCAATAGCCGGTCAAATTTTGCGGAACAGAATTTGTAATGGAAGCCTCCCGCGTACCAAAACGCTCACCACGGTAAGCCTCTACCAGTACATTCTTTTTACCGAGCTGGTAATAACAACGGTCGGCAGCAATATGCGCATAAAACCGCGGTTCTCTTTTTAAATGCAATTTCAGTACTTTCTCGTCCATAGCCACCACATCCTTATACCTCTTGTCGTCTTCCGTTCCCATCGTGTAACGCTCTTCATACTTCCACCACGCCTTATCCTCTTCTATCGGCAAACCGTGTTCCGTATAATACATTTCCACCATTTTCAGACTCGGAGCCACACATCCTTTCATTTCCATATTATAATCCTCATCCGTACTATTGAAATAAGGACGGGTCCATTTCGGCCAGCCTCCATTTACAAAAGACTCATAGCGGAACATATAAATCGCCTCTGCATTCTCAAAATTCAAGGCTATAGCCGATGCTTCAATATCTTTTATCCGGTCTGTAATCTTGTCGCTCTCACTCGAAATCAGATATTTTCCTCCCCGGTTACAAATAAGTAAGGCCGAATCGACAGCCTCCGCTGCATATCTCCACTTTTCCGGATCTTTCTGCTGGCTGAACAACTTCTCGCCCTTACTATTCACAAAACCGCTATAAGCCGGGTTACCGTTGAACAAAGGCGAAGCTGCATAAAACAAGGTCATCGCCTTCAAGGCTGCAGCCGACTCCAGGCTATGGTAAGCCCACCGGCTTCTCTCTTTATCTTTCATCAAAGGCAAATCTTTCATCGCTTCATCCAAAAGGCTTACAATCTCTTCAACACAAACATCCACCGGACTTCTTTCCTTTTTCATATCCTCGACCGGAACCCCCGGATCGATATTCTCGTCCATCACAACAAAAGGTCCGTAATGACGCAAAAGCTCAAAATAATAATAGGCTTTCAAAGCTTTGATTTCAGCTACCCACAACTTCTTTTCAGCATCCGTCATATTATAAACTCCCCACACTTTTTCAAGAAAAGTATTACAATAACGGATACTGTTATACACTGCATCCCGACGCCACATATTACAGTATGGATCGAACGTACGCTGCAGACCATCCGCGATATACAAACCACTCCAGTTAAAACCGCTCTCCCGCAAATAAGTTCCCGCAACCACTTCATCTGTCCCCATATAAGCCGGATTCGAAATTACGGAAGTGGTAAACGGACTGACCCAGAAATGACAATACTTGAACCAATTCTCCGTTTGGTCCCGTTTCTCAAAGTTACTCTCGATACTTTCAATATTTCCCTCCGGTACAACATCCAAAAATGTACACCCCGGAAATAACAAGACCAAACCAATCAATAATATATTTACATATTTCATAGATAACCACCTTATATTTATATTAGAAACTAAAGTTTAACCCAACGGTATAAGTCTTTTGTATCGGATAGTTAAACGCATCCTCACCCAACTCGACATCCCAAAGCTTGAAATTGGAAATCAGGAAAGGATTGTTCGCCCGCACAAAAAACTTCATATTTTGCAGTCCCCAACGTTCCATCAATTTCTTTGGCATATTGTACGCCAACTCCAACGAAGTACATCTCAGGAAACGGCATTCCCGCATGAAATAAGTACTCTTGCGAACCTCTGTTGCATTTTTATTATACCAATCCTCCTCCGGCGAATGTTCAATCAAATTTTGGGTCGATAAACGAGGCCAGAAAGGTTTCCGGATCATATTATCTTCCGACCAGTGATCCTTATAAATAGCTGTCAACATCGCATGGTCATCCACAAAAGGAGACAATTCGCTCGGGTCCATAAAGAAAGAACGTTTCCCCGACCCCTGAAAAGCAAAACTGAACTCAAAATTACTGTAATTGACAAAACCTGAAAAGCCATAGGTCACACGCGGAGTCTCCGGAAAACCGATATAAGTCACATCATTCACATCAATCTTTCCGTCGTTATTCAAATCCCGGTAACGGATATCTCCTGGCTGAGGCGATCCTGCCTGTACCGGAGCATTTTCGATTTCCGCCTGATCCTGGAAGAGTCCGTCCGAAATATAACCGATTTTCTGCGAAATCTCTTTCCCCACCATTCTTTGCCATGCCGGCTTATTCATCGCTTCCTCGATTTCTTTATACACAACCTTATTATAAGTCAAAGTACCGTTCAGAATCACCCACAAATCTTTGTTAAAAGCATGCTGGATCTTACCCGAAAAGTCTATACCCCTCGACCGGGCCTTACCCATATTATCCAATTGTGGAAGAGCAATACCCGCATGTGCCGGAACAGAGGCACGGTAGCCAATGATATTGTGACGGATCTCCTGATACGCATCCAGATTAAACTCAACAACCCCTTTGAACAACTTGGTCTCCAAACCGAAATTCACCTGCTCCGCCACTTCCCACTTCAAATTCGGATTCGCATATCCCTGTACAATCCTGTAAATCGTTGGTCTGCCTCCCGGTTCCGGATTCAATACATTCGTCAAGGTACCCATCGTCTGCAAAAACAAAAAGCGGGGAACCTTAATCACTCCGTCGTTGCCTACCTTGCCATACGAAACCCGCAGCTTCAAAAAGTTCAGCCAATGGGCTGTCCCGTTCATAAAGGGTTCGCTCGATATCACATACGCCAGGCCACCTGCCGGGAATAACCCCCAACGGTTACTCTTTGCAAAACGTTCCGATGCGTTATAACCAAAACTTGCCTCTACAAAATAACGGTCTTTAAACCCATACGTTCCACGCATTGAAAACATCATGTTCCGTTGTGGCATACCTGTCAAGACATTAGACACCGGCGTAAACGTATAATCCTGAGCCTGGAACACCCCTGTCAGTGAGGTCTGATGCTCTTTCCATGCTGCCGTATGCAAAGCACGTGCCTCATACGTAACACGCGTCTCTGTCGTCGAAGCCTTGGCTGTGGGATCTATAGACAAGGCATAACTGGCACCAAAAGGAGACAAATCCTGCAACCGGTGTTTGCCTGTTTCAAAATCATAATTCAACAAAGAATATTTGAAAGGATTGGTTGTAAAACCAGTCGTATAATATCCTGCCTGTGACACAGCCACACTCCCCCGCAACTCCAACCCCTTTACCAGGCTCGATAAGTTATGGATATACTCCGCCCGATTGGTCGTAGAATAGCGAGTCCGTTCCAGATATCCTTTCTGAATCATCATATAAGGATTCTCCTGATTTGCCTCTGTCGTACCGAAACGCAGATGCGGCCACCCATAATTTTCATCTCCCGGATATAAAGGTGCAAAATCTACCGGCGAAGCATTAAACGCTAACTCATACGCCTGATTGACACTAGTCAAAGGACCATGGTATTTATCTATAGTTGTCGACGAATTAATCAATAATTTAATACCGGCTTTCAAATCAATCGTCAAATTCACACGAAAAGCCGTTTGATTATTCGTAATATTACAATCGAAGTCATTCAACTTATCTGTCTTCAACATCCCCTGATCACGGTTGTAATTCACCGAAGCATAGTACTGAATTACCTTCGAACCTCCCCGGATATTCAAACCCGCATGGTGGTTCACATTATAGTTTTTGAATAAAATCTTATACCAGTCATTCGCCGGATAAACCCAAGACGGATACTTTCCCGAGCGGGTCCGGTTGATACGTTCCACACTATATTTCGGCGTTGCCAACGGATCCCGGGTCAAAAGCGCCCGGTTATACATTTTCATATAATCCACCGGATCCACCACATCGATACGCTTTGTCGGCATTGAAAACACCGTCTCGTAACGTGCTGTCGCATACACACTCCCCTCCTGTCCTTTTTTCGTCGTCACCAAAATCACTCCGTTCGCACCACGTGCACCGTACATCGCCGTAGCCGAAGCATCCTTCATCACACTGAATGTTTCGATATCTTCCGGAGCTATACGTGCCAAATCCAGCTTCGACGATTCTACGCCATCCAACAAAATCAAGGGGTCCACATTCGCCCCTGTCTGAAACGACGTAATACCACGGATATAAAATTTCGTATTCATTTCATCTTCCGTTAAAGCCGCCGGCAATCCCCCTGTCTGCCAGCCTACCATACCGGCGATCTTACCGGCAAAACTGCTTGTCAAGTCACTGTTTGACGACTTCAGGTCCATCGGACGTACTGTCGTAATTGCCGACACGACACTCTCTTTTTTCTGTTGTCCGAAAGCCACCACCGTCACCTCTTCCAAATCCTCCGACGCCGGACTCAAAATCACGTTCAAATGTTTATTCTCCTTCACCGGCACCACTTCTGTTTTATAACCGATAAAAGATATCGTCAACACATCGTCCGGACGGGTCATCAAAGAATATTTACCGTCGACATCCGTCGCCACACCTTGTGTCGTTCCATGAATCACAACTGTAGCCCCAACCACTGGATTACCATCCTTATCCGTCACCTTGCCACTCACCGTAATCATCTCTATCTTCGCCACCTCCTGCTGTACCCGTCTCTCACGAATCGTAATCAAATCCTGCTGAATAGCATATTCCAGCCCTACCGGCGTCAATACCTGTTCCAACACCTCCCGCAGATCTAAATTACGTGCCCGCACACTCACTCTACCCTTCGATTTCACCAGCTCGCTGTTATAAAAAAAATCATACTTCGTTTGCTTTTTCAACTCGGTTATCACCTCATTCAGCGTGACATCCGTCATGTTCACCGTAACCGTCGTTCTCTCCTGAGCATGTCCCCTGTAACCAGAAACGAGACAGGTACTCCACAACAGGATTACCAGAAAAGTTTTTAAGATTAACATCCGCCTGCACACAAAATGCCCTGGCGATGCTGTGTCCTGCATTTTTTTCATAAATTTGCTGTGTTTAAATTAAAATTGAATACCTCCGTTTCTTGCAAGGATTTCCGGAGGTATCTTGAACTCCGGCAGGCAGAGGATTGATCAGATCCACTGCCTGCTTTTTCTTTTATCTCTTCCGGACCAAAATCCGGTCATTTTTCACCTCAAACACGACATCCCCCGTGTATTCCAACATTTTCACCAAATCCGCCACCGTCTCATAGCGCTGCAAGCGCCCACTGAACTTTAACCGTTTCAATTCCGGTTCTTCAAAATCCACTCCTACAGCATACCACCGTCCCAGCAACGGCATCAATTCCCCCAACTCCATCTCCTCAAATTCATAATACCCGTCTTTCCACGAGGTAAACAAATGTGTGTCCACCTTTTTATACTCAGTCTCACCCGTTCCCTTCGAATAAGCCACCTGCATTCCCGGTTCCATCACAAACAACCGACCTCCGCAAACCGCTTCTACCTTCCCCTCTACCAAAGTTGTCCTGACCCACTCCCCTTCCGGGTAAGCATTCACATTGAATACAGTCCCCAATACCTTCACCTCCACCTCCTCCGTTTTCACCACAAAGGGATGTTCCGCATCCTTTGTCACTTCCAGATAAGCTTCCCCATTCAAATACACTTCCCGGCTCCCTCCTTCAAAATGATCCGGATACCTCAACGTCGTCCCCGCATTCAAAAATACCTTGGTCCCGTCCGGCAATACAATACTATATTTTTCCCCATAAGGAACATTCAGCATATAATACTCCGCTTTCTTCGTCTCCTGCCCTCCCAACTCTACAATCAGCGTTCTATTCTCCGTCCGCATCTCTCCGCAACTGTCCGACACCACCCTTACCTTATCGTCCCCCAATACCCGCCTCTCTCCATTCGGCAACACCAACTCTGTCCTACCCTCTACCGTTCTTCCGCCTACCACAACCACCTGTTCTCTTTCCACTCCCCGGATCGATAACCATCCTCCGATTCCCAACGCCACCACCGCAGCCGTCCCGGATATCCACCGCAATAAACGTTTCCGCCCCCGGGCCCGCCGCTCCAACCCCTTCTTCCTCCGGTCCACCAACACTCTCCACATCCCCTCCACCTCATCTTCCTGCTGTGTAAAATCCAGTCTGGCAACAGCACCGACCTTCTCCCTCACCCGCGTAAAAGCAGAATCCGTACAGACTTGCTCCCACTCCTCACTTCCCGGCTCAACCTCTCCCTCCAACAAAACACGCAACCATCTCTTTTCCTCTTGTTCTACCATAAGTCTATTTTTTATAAAGGCTTTAACTATCTTTTCCCATCTTCTAAACAAGAAGATAGCCGATCAGGGTGAAAAGAAAAATACTTTTTTTGAAAATTATTTTTGCATCAATATAAACAATACTCCCCCAGCAGTCCACTCCCACACAAAATTTTGCCCTCCTAATTCTAATTTCAACTTCCTGTACGCCAACTTAATCTGTGTCTTCACCGTATTCACCGACACTCCCATTTTCTCCGACACTTCTTTATAACTCAACCCATCTACGCATCCCAAAATAAAAATTTCCCTGCATTTCTCCGGCAAACCATCCACCACTTTCCGCAAACGGGCATATTGCACCTCAAACTCCTCCTCCTCATCTGCCGGCACTTCTTCCCCTTCCTCCTCCGTCATTCGTTTTTCCAACAAATAACGTTCCTTCACTTTCTCATGCACCTGATAATTAAGACAAGCATTTTTCACCAAACGTAACAAATAAGGATAAATAGCCCCCGTACACTGAATCTTCCCCCGCTGTTCCCACAAAGTAATAAACGTTCCCTGCACAATATCCCTGGCTTCCTCCCGGTTATTCACAAACCCCATCGCATAAAAAAACAGCTGTTCCGCATAAGTATGAAACAGCACATCGAAAGCCTCCCAACATCCCTCCTGCACCCGCCGGAATAACATCGCTTCCTCTGTCATAGAATTACTGAAAATACCTGAACAAATATAATAATAATATGTCGGGAAAAAAAGTCCATGTTTCCGAAACAAAAATAGGAAACCGAAGGGAAAAAACAAACATGTAACTAACTTTCTTATCCAAACCTACGGTACCCCAAATTTAACCGAATCGAAATAATTTATTCACCAGGCTGTAATTTCTCTGTTCTTACTTTGCATTGAAAAATAAGGAAAATCACACGAAAGGGCTGGTATTTATTTCTATGAAAAAAGGAAAGCCATCC